>ENA-OZZC01000008-OZZC01000008.1-human-gut-metagenome-genome-assembly--contig:-NODE-8-length-76377-cov-7.626844_pt1 | contig 76377 bp, 67 predicted proteins | sample MGYA00244933_ERZ654138 | MGnify/ENA primary metagenome ERZ654138 (study PRJEB26926, sample SAMN06165192) | human gut metagenome | biome: ENVO:00009003; feature: ENVO:2100002; material: ENVO:00002003...
AAGATTTGTTCCAAGAAAATCTCACAAAGTGTTGCACTTAGTTTGACAATTCATTAACAGTCTACGTATTTTCCGTATCGGAGAAGGCAAAATGCCGATCTCCGTATCTTTATGAAATGCGACAGCCGCAATACGTTATCCTGCAGACAAGAAACACGGTCAGGCTCACGTCGGCTCCCTTACTGCCGCCATCCGCTGCCCGGATCCCGCATAAAACACGGTATTCCGGCAGCCGCACTGACGATGTTCAGGACATCGGCCTTTTTCAAATCTTTTCCGGACATCAAAACTTTTCCGGAAATTTCATACTCTCCGTTATAAACCGAGACTCTTTCGCATGAGCGCCTCCGCCGCTTCCGGATAAGAAGCAGACATTACCCCGACCGCAGCCAGTATATAATCGTCGTCATAAAGTACCCTTAAGGATTTTGCATCGGGAAAAAGCAGCTTTCCGTCGCCGTTCAGAGCGGCGAGTCTGTTCATGATGTTTTCTCTCCCCTTAAGCTTGGTGAGAGCCCCTCCCGTAGCGACGAGATACTTTATCTTGCTCAGATCCTTCCCTTCCGCATACTTCTTCCTTCCCGAAGCACCGAAAATATCTCTCAGCCTGCCTGCATGTCTCAGTATCGCCATGCGCCCCGCTTCGTAAGCCAGTTCTCCGGCAAGCAATATTTCGTCATGCTCCGCGGGAATTGGAGAAAGCCTTTCAAGCGTTTTACATGCGTCTATATTCAGCCTGTGAGAAAGCTCTTCGCCTCCCACTGCATTGAATACGTTCACTGCGTTTACATAAACCCCCAGGTCGCCTTCGACCGTACGTTTGAACAATGGTTCGGGCGAGATGGAAATGGCAGCTATTTCGTCACTTCCCGCCGTGGCGGAATGAACGTCCGTGGTCGCGCCGCCTACGTCAAGAACAACGCAATCTCCTTCCTTCTCGTATAAAAGCTTTGCTGCCGAAAGCACAGCTCCGGGAGTAGGGATGATATCGCCGTTGACCATCTCTCTCACATGTTCCATTCCCGGAGCCTCTGTTATATGCCTCGTGAAAACCTCATGGATTATCCTTCGCGTGGGCTCCACGTTGAGTTCGTCAAGCCTCGGATATACATTCTCCGTGACATAGAGCGTCTTCCCCGCTTTGTCGAAAATCTCCTTTATCTGCCTCACGCATTGGATATTGCCGGCATATATCACCGGCGGCAACGGCTCCGTTTCCGATAATTTTTTTGCATTGAATACCGCGGTTTCCCGCTCCCCGAAATCGGTCCCGCCCGCAAGCAGTATGAGATTGGGAGAAATACGCCGTATATCTTCTATATCATATTCCGTAAGCTTTCCTGCCGTCGCGTGCTTTATTATCGCCCCTGCGCCCAAAGCCGCTTCCCTTGCCGCCCTGACCGTCATGTCGTACACCAATCCGTGCACGGTCATCTTGAGCCCGCCTGCAGCGGACGACGTTGCAAGCATATCGCGGTACTGTATCTTTTCCCCGACTTTTTGTTCAAGCATTTCAAGCGCACCGTGCAGTCCTTCAAGCACATTGCCGGCAAGTACGCTTGTCGGAGCATATCCGCTTCCGATCAGAACCGGAGCTTTTCCGTCAACCTTATCGAAAGCGTTAATTATTGTCGTTGTACTGCCTATCTCGGCAACAAGAAGATCGATTTTCATTTTGCTGTCTTTTTTCCCCGGGATCAATTTCCCGCTGTCTGTCGGATACGTCGTTTCCCGGGCTCATACCGTCCGTCCGGACAGTACGGACCCTGTTTCCGTTTTTCGGCCGGCGCTGTGCGCCCCTTTTTGAATTACGCCCGATCAGAATGACTTTCAAACCGGGCGTGTTTTATAACCTTTTACTCTCTTATTTGTCGGCTTTTTCAGCAGCATTCTGCTTTTCCATTTCCCATCTGCGCTTTACAAGGAATGTGGCTACGTCGTTACCGTGTGTGCCTCTGCCAAATCCCGCGTCGGCGCCGTGCTTTCTTGCAAGCTCGTCTACCACCTGCGTGCCTCCGGCCGCAAACATCAGCTTATCTCTTACGCCCATCTCCCTCGCAATACGATCTATCGCCGCAATATTCTTATAGTGAATATCATCATGACTTATTATCGTGCTTGCAAGCATTGCGTCTGCATTGGTTTCGACAGCTGCGCTCACAAGCTTCTCAACAGGTACGCTCGTTCCGAGATAATGTACCTTTATGCCGTATTTTTCTATACCGCCGTGCTTGATATCGATTATTTCTCTGAGTCCCACGCTGTGTTCGTCGTTTCCCACAGTTCCGCAAACCACCGTCATCGGACGTCTTTCTATATCGGCTCTTATAACGTCATCCGGAAGGATATCCGGCGGTTCGGGTATGGTAAGCTTGCTTACGTCTATATCGAAGCCGACTCTTCCTTTTATTTCTATCCGCGTCCCTTCCTTGGGATGCAATACTTCACGGTTTATGACCTCAACGTCAGTAAGCCCCATCTTCTTTCCTATCTCCACTGCAGCGGCTTCGGCTATGCGTTGCTCTGTCGGAAGACACATTGTGATCATGACTATTCCGTCTGCGGTCCATTCCATTTCCGGCTTTATAATATTGCCGCTTCTGTATTTTTCCGTTTCGGCCATGCGTACGTTTACATTATCCGTATCGTCCAGCTCGTCGATATAAACAATCTTCTCGGGCTTTTCAAAGGTACATCCCCCGATATAATCCGAAGGATTCCCCCCGCCGTACTGTTCGACGTTGTTGTAGCCGTAATGCGCCGTGACGGGCGCAAAATAGTCCTTCTCGCGCCTGACGACGCTTCCGGCTCCTATTCCGCCCTCGGGATCACGGAATATACCGTCGCCGTTTCTTTCCGGATACATGCCGCTGTCTACGAACATCCCTTCCTTGACTGCGTTGAAATAGCCGCCCTGCTCAACGATCTCCATGAGAAAAAGCACCGCTCTTTCCTTGAGCTCCCTCGCCTTCTCCTTGAGATATCCGTCTTTTTTGAGTTCGACCATATCCATGAGCCCGTCCAATCCGAGAAAAGTCTGTTTTGCCGTATCACAGGCTTCTACGTTGTATATATGCCAAGGCACGTTTCTTCCTTCGTCCGGCGTGATCGTAGACTGTATATCGGCGCTTGTGAGCTTACTGATAAGAATATTCATGACGTGTGTCACTGTAGCGTCGCGCGTGCTGCTTTCTATATACTTCGTGTTCATCTGCGCACGCATACGGTATCCCTTGAAAAGTTCTCTCAATGCCACGGCATACGGCAAGTCCATATGCAAAGTAGGACCGGGAGTCGCCGTCGGTGGCACTGTGGACAGACATATATTTTCCTTCGGAATCCCCACCTTATAAGAAAACATTGCGTTTATACCGTGCTGCACCATGAGCTCGGGCATGACTTTCCATGCTTCTCTCGCCGTAGCGTTAGCGTTATGTGCGCCGTCTATCTGCGCCATATTCGCCATGGCAATGATTTTCTTCGACTCACATGCGTCCACAAAAGAACGCACTGCGTTTATATTTCTGTATATTACGTTATACTGCGGATCCTGATGTACTCCGTTTACCCCTTCTTCGGCAAACATCACCGCTATATCCGGACCGGCGACCCCTGATACATATGAATGATAGTTTATCGGTCTGCCTACTTCCTCTTCTATCATATCAAGCGCTTTGCGCTGTGCCCGCACCTGTTTGCGCGTCACCGGCACCCCGCCGATCCCCTGAGGCGTTCCTTCTATCAGCCCGTCGATATGCGACTGACCTGCCGTTCTTATCACCATGATATGGTCAGCGCCGTGGTGTGCAGCCATACGCATCCTGCGGATGTCGTCTTCAAATCTTCCCGAAGCTATTTCCGTCGTTATCACCGGCATGGGCTGAGGATCGATATTATCGAAATAGTGGGCGGTCTGCAGTCCTACGCTGTTTTTAAGCGGCTTGGAGATATCCTTGTATTCAAAAGGACCTGCTTTCTTTTCGTCAGCTTGCTCTCTCCATGTCCATCCGGTACGTTTGGGACGATAATGCTCAAGATCCTTCAGAATTTCCTTTACGTCGATTTTCTCGTCTAAAGGCAGTTTATATGACATTATTCGCGCCCTCCTTTGAACAATTCTTCCGCTTCTTCCCAGCTCTTTCCATCAACCAGTAGCAAACCCGCTTCGCGTACGTCGACTCCGCGGCTCACCGCCAGTTTGTAAACCACGTTGCCCGCTCCGTGTCCCAACAGCGAACGGCTTATACATCCGTCCACTATTGCCTTAGCCTCCAGAGAGGAAAATCCCATGCGCAACAGTACGCTCCTTTCAACGGCCGGAGACGTATATTCATATCCCAGCTTCACAAGCGGCTGCGTTACTTCGTCAAGTAATGACCAGAATTTATCGTAAAGCTGTTCATCTGTCAGATCCTTGACCTTTTCTCTCATCTGAGAATAGTTATCTTCTCTTTTCATATCCTGTCTCCTGTTTTATATCCGTTTTTACCGAGCTCTTCGGTAACAAATCCGATATCGGTCTTGGTCTCCTTTGCAAGAAACTCTACGTCCTCATTCGTTATCACGCTGCCTTTATGCGCTTTGAGAGCGTTCTTTATCAATGACGCCCTCATGTGAGTAAGATCGGCGTCCACTGCTCTTATAAGCGAAGGATGCGAAGGAAGAATTATACTCTTTCCCGGAACTTCTTCTGCCGGGTCTCCGAAATGAACGTCTATACCGTTGCTGCGCGCAAAAGATATCTGCGGCTGAATATGCTTTCCCGCTCCCGTATACTCTGTTTCCTGTGCAATAATTATCTGATTTTCATCCATTTCCTGAGCAAGTGCAAAAGCTGCTGCCAAAGACGTATTTCCGGCAGGACCCTTTTCCATCCCTTCAAGCTCTGCCAAAGCCTGCGTGATGTAAAATACTTCTCCCTGATTGACTGTCACATACCTGTCCATATACCTTAGCGGTCTTGCCGCACTGCGCGGTACGTCCGATCTGTCGGGATAAGTGGCATAAGGCATTCCGAAGCCGGTGTGCCCCGTGGTGAAGGACTTCAGATTGAACTGTCTGTCGCTTGCCATATGCAGTCCGCTGAGATTTACGCTCGCCGCAACTATCTGAGCCCTGCATTTTTTCTTTATAAGTCCGCGAGCAGTGCCCGTCAGATTCCCGCCGCCGGCATTGCTGCATACCACCACATCGGGGCCTCTTCCGTATTTAGCCCTCATGACATCGGCGATCTCGGCTCCGAGAGTCTCGATTCCGGAAATACCGAAAGGCGAATATAATGAAGCGTTGAAATAACCCGTCTGCTCTAAAAGCTGCAGAAATACGAAGAATAACTCCGGTCCTACGGACAATTGCACAACTTCAGCCCCGAAAGCTTCACATTTCCTTGCCTTTTCAACTATCTCGGGCTGTCCACGTCCTTTAGAATCAAAGCACTCCTGCACTATTATGCACTTGAGTCCCTGCATCGCCGCCTGACTCGCTACCGCAGCGCCGTAATTCCCGCTTGTGGCGCTGATAACGCCTTTATATCCGAGCTTCTTTGCGTGGTATACCGACAAGGCTGCCCTCCTCGCCTTGAAGCTCCCCGAAGGATTCGCCGCTTCGTCCTTTATGAATATCCTCGCTCCTTTTCCGGGCCCCGCCAACTTTCTTGCAAGACGTGTGAAATTCCTGAGCTCTATCACGGGAGTGTTTCCTACTGCCGTTTCAGCCTGTATGCGGGCAACGTCACTCAGCGAATATCCGCTGTTATTCATCATTCCTTCGTAGTCAAAGGAGATCCCTCCGCTTTCAAAACAATCGTAATCTATACCTATCGATTTTTTCATTATCTCGTTTTTACGAGACATGACCTCATCATAAAGCGTCATTTTTTATCCTCCCCGAAAAGTATTTCTCTTAAGGAATCACCTATGACGGCAAGTTCCGGAATATAATCCCCGAAACTGTGGGTATATGTCGGATTGACCGCAACAAGCCTGCCTTTCTCCTTCCTGCCGGTACGCGTTACTATCTCAGCCTCCTCGCCTATTTCGGCGTCGTGGAGGAGATACCCCTTCACCCATACCTCAAGCGGGACGTTTTTCGTATCCTCGGGAAGTGACGCCGAACGGTCCGCCGGTTCTAACGCAACTCTGTGGATCTGTACCCAATCGTTTTTCTTCGCCATATTTTCGCCTCCCTATTTCACTACTTTGGCTTCGGGACATACAAAATCTCTGAAATCCCCCATTATCGCGCGCGGCACCGGAAGATCGATCATAGTCACAAGCCCCGGCCTGGAATTTATCACGTGAGGTATCATATTGACGCACATCGCGATAGTTCCGATCCCGCCGTCAACCTCAGGCTTGATACTCATGTTCACTTCAGGCGTACCCTTGAGCTCGATATAATCTCCGGTATAAGTCCCTTCACATTCAGGCTCTATCTGCTGAGGGTGTATCATATCTATTTTGACTTCGCCGTTCACGTACCCCTGACCGGTCATATTCACTCCGGCAACGTCTCCCGCCTTTGCAAATCCATACGGACTCTTTCTGTCCACACTCGTCACGATGGCAGCCATCTGCTGCTCGAAACCGTCTATCTTCCAGCCTATTGCGTCCCCTATCATATTCACGCTCTCCCTGAATCCGACATGTCCCGCAAGCTTCTTACTCCTGACTCCTTCCTCAAAATCTTTGACCGACAGCCCTACTCCCTGCTCTTCCATTACTGCCGGACCAAACGGCGAAAGACTGTTTACCCTCTTTGCCGTGATATGAGTGACGTCCGTCATACAACCGGTAAGACAAACCACAAGCAGATCCATTATCAGGCCGGGATTTATTCCGGTCCCCAATACAGTAACGCCGTTTTCTTTGGCGATCTTGTCCATACTCTCTGCAAGCTGCGGATTGTTTGCCTTGGGATATGACATCTCTTCGGCTGTGGAAATCACGTTTATCTTTTTCCTGAGCAAATAAACTATTTTATCATAAGCTTTAACAGTAAAACTGTCCGTAGCAAGAATGCATACGTCACAGCACTTTTCGGTGATGACCTGATCTATGTCTCCGCACACCACCACATCGTCCCTTCCGTTCCTCTCCACTCCGAGAAGCTCATATATGCTCCTTCCCTTCCTGTCAGGATGAAGATCGCATACTCCCGTTATGTCCACTCCCTTCTTCGACAGTAATACCTTCGCTATTCCCGAGCCCATGGCTCCGAATCCCCAAAGAGCAACCTTTACGTTTTTCATGCTTACCTCCGTAACTAACCGCCCGCGGCGCCGCCGGAATCTTTTCGGCAAACACCCGCTTCGGCAAAATTAAAATATATTCTATATTCTTTTATTGTTTCCCGTATGTACGGAAACACCTTTCAGACACATTATCTTTCAGCCTCGTTTCCGTCTGTCATGTATACGCGAGGAACCCTCGCCGATATCCCGCATGTGATCTCGTAGTTTATCGTTTCCGCCATACGCGCAAAAGCGGATACGCTCTGAGGAGTCCCGTACCCGAAGACCTCCACGGTATCGCCCTGTTTTATGTCGCCCCCGCCTCTAAGTACTATCTGATCCATGCACACCCGTCCGGTGACCTTCATTTCGTAACCGTTGCAATACATGACGCCTTTATTTGACAATCGTCTCGGATAGCCGTCCGCATACCCCATGGCAACCGTAACGAGCTGCTCCGGCGCATGAAGTATATTCGTTCTTCCGTAACTCACTGCGTCACCCGGCAGCCCCTGCTTTACATACGCGACAGTCGTTTTCAAAGTCATCGCTTCCCTGAGCGGCAGTTCACAGCTCTCCCGGCAGGAAGGCGTCATGCCGTAAAGCGAAATGCCGAATCTTATCGCGTCACATTGCATACTGCCGTATTTCATCGCCGCGGCGGAATTACAACAATGCACCGTGTCGAATTTCGCTCCGCGGCTTCTTAAATACTCCACCATACCGATAAAAGCTTCATACTGCTTTTCGGTAAATGCTTTGTCTTCTTCATCGTAGCCGTCGGCAGAAGAAAAATGAGTGAATATGCCGCTGTATATGATATTTTTCATCATCAGCGCTTCTTCCGCCCCTTCCTTGTCCGAAGCCCTGAAACCGATACGCGTCATTCCGCTGTCTATCTTCAGATGCGCAGCCACATTCACTCCTGCACGTACCGCCGCGTCACTGAGCGATAACGCGTATTCCCTTCCGAATACTGCCTGAGTAAGATTATATCTGACTACCTCAGCCACATCCGCGGGCGGAGTATAACCGAGGATCAGAACGGGCTTTATTATCCCGCATTCACGCAGCCTTATCCCTTCTACTATATTGGATACCGCAAACCCCGCGACCTCCTTCTCGATATACCTCGAAACCGCATTGGCGCCGTGGCCGTAAGCATTGGCCTTAACTACCGCTATCACCTTCGTTCCGGGCAATAGCACCGATCTGATACAGTCCAGATTGTGCTTGATATTATCCAAATGTATGCAGGCATAAGTCCTCACATGTTCCATACAACCGCCTCATTATTCATAAATACATTCCCGGCTCTTCAGGACCCCTGTTTTTATGAATAATTATACTCCAGATTTTACATCTAATCCATTTGATTATACACCATACCCCTATTCTTTGCAATTATATGATCATCATTAAAAACAGTTTATCGCATTAACGCAATAAATTTTATGGCGTTTACACCTCCCGCTTTATTTTTATAAAAGCTGTTGACTTGAATGATAAGGTCTGTTATAATATAAAAAAAGCTTGGCATACGATACGGTCCGGATTGTCCTGCGGACCTCCTTTCCGATCTGTAACGGTTACTCTTTCGTCACGGCAGTCATCGGATCCGGTTCGTTCGTTTTCTTTTTGCAATGATCAGCGAAAGCTTTCCGAGGACAACAAAAGATTAAAAGCCGGAATTTATCCGGTTCACGCATGCAGTTACGCTGCCTGATATGATCTTCCCGTCTGTTTGCCGCAAAACGGAATCTTTATACCTGACAGTATGCATAAGCTGCAAATTTGAGAGGTACTTATGGAAAAAATCTACATTGTTGCCGCCCGCCGTTCGGCTATCGGCAGTAATCTGGGCAGTCTGTCTTCACTCAATGCCGCCGATCTCGGCGCGCTTGTCGTCAAAACCATGCTTTCCGACGCAAACATCCCGTCTGATATCATTGACGAATGTATTGTGGGCAACGTGCTTTCGGCTGGCATAGGACAAGGTCCTGCAAGACAGGTCGCGATAAAAGCCGGGCTCCCCGAAACTACCTGCGCTTACTCGATTAATATGGTGTGCGGCAGCGGACTCAAGGCTGTTATCAACGCTTTCAACGATATCCGGTCAGGATTCTGTTCCGTTGTCGTTGCGGGAGGCACCGAGATAATGAGCGGCGCCCCTTATCTTATCCCCAATAATGCCCGTACAGGTATCAAAATGGGACATTTCAACGTGACCGACCATATGCTCCACGACAGCCTGATAGACGCCTACAGCGGTGATCATATGGGAATCACCGCCGAAAATATAGCGGAAAGGTACGGTATAACCCGTTCGGAGCAGGACGAGTTCGCTTTCGATTCTCAGCGCAAGGCTATAGCTGCGGTGGATTCAGGGGTTTTTGACGAGGAAATTGTGCCGCTTATGGTCAAAAAGGGAAAAGAAATGATATCGTTTGAACGTGATGAATACCCCAACCGCACCACTTCCCCGGAAAAACTTGCCAAACTCAAACCCGCTTTCAAACAGGACGGAACGGTCACCGCGGGAAACTCCAGCGGTATAAATGACGGAGCTAGCTTTGTAGTGATCGCAAGCGAGAGCGCCGTCAAAGCGCACGACCTGAAACCTTTATGCGAAGTGATCTCCGCCGGACAGGGCGGCGTGGACCCTCAGTACATGGGGCTCGGTCCGGTCCCCGCTACAAACAGCGCGCTCAAAAAAGCCGGACTCAAACTCTCGGATATCGACATCATCGAACTCAATGAAGCCTTCGCGGCTCAGTCGCTGGGCGTAATACGTGAACTTTGCGGCGAACACGGCCTCGACGAAAAAGAATTCATGAAACGGGTAAACATCAACGGCGGAGCCATCGCCCTGGGTCACCCGGTAGGCGCAAGCGGCAACAGGATACTCGTAACTCTCATTCACGAGCTCCACCGCTATAATAAAAACTACGGACTCGCTTCTCTCTGTATCGGCGGAGGCATGGGTACGGCTCTGATCATCAAAAAAGTCTGATTCCGATACTTCAGACATGAGTTCCTCAGGCGTCCTTCCGGACGCCTTTTGATTTGTTTCGTGAGCAGACGCACAGGGGCACAAGCACTTTCGGAACGCAATAATAAAAGTGCTTTGTCTCAGCTTGACTTCGCTCCCGCATTGTGATAAACTGTCAACGCCGATAAAATCACGCTCCGGAGGTGTTTATGAATAAAGTAACCGTGGTCGGGCTCGGTCTCGACGAAAATGACATTACAATTTCCGGCGCCGAAGCCATTGCCGAAAGCGATTATGTTATAGTTAAAACCAAAAAATCCCGGACTTTCGGATATTTTGAAAAAAACGGAATAAAAACCGCCTCCTGCGATGCCCTTTACAACAACGCCGAAAACTTCGACGCTCTCAACGACGCCATTGCAGAACGGGTCGCCAAACGCGCTTCCACACATAAAAACGTCGTGTTCTGCGTAAACGGGTCCGGATACGACGACGCTTCTGTTGCCGCACTTAAAAAAAGAAACGACGTAGGTACGGAATTTATTCCGGGAGTGAGTAATGTTTCCGCCGCACTTTCGCTTTATCCCTGTTCGAGGTTCGCGTGCGCTTCGGCTTCGGAGATCAGCCTTCTCAAAACTGTCGACACCGACATACCTCTGATTATAACGGAAGTCTACGACAAAGATACGGCAAGCGAAGTAAAACTTGCACTATTTGCGTTTTACAAGGATGATCACCCCTGTTTTCTAGTCGACAAAAACGGCGCCCGGAAACTGCCTCTTCATGAAACAGACTTAAACGGCGTCTTTTCCTACGATACCGCCCTCCTGCTTCCGCCGCTGCCTCTCACCGAAAAAAAACGTTATACCTTTTCCGATCTCCTGACTATCCTGCGCGTCCTGAGAGGCGACAACGGTTGCGAATGGGATAAGGCTCAAACCCACGAATCAATTCGTCATAATGCCGTCGAGGAAGCCTACGAATTGTCCGCGGCTATTGACGAAAATGACCCTGAAAAAATTTCCGAAGAAGCGGGAGATCTTCTGCTTCAGGCTGTTTTCCATGCGGAAATTGCAAGAGAAACATGCGAATTCGACGTCAACGATATGCTCAGCGGTCTCTGCGCCAAGCTCATTTTCCGCCATACTCATATCTTCGGTCAGGATAAAGCCGCCAGCGCCGAAGAAGCACTGAAAATCTGGGAGAAAAACAAACTTAAAGAAAAAAGCGTCAAAACGGTGACACAGAATCTGACTGACGTACCTCGTTCCATGGCGGCACTTATGAGAGCTCAAAAAGTTCAGCACAGAGCCGCTAAAGCCGGTTTCGACTGGAAAGATAAACAAGGCGCCGTCGAAAAAATCTTCGAAGAAATAAAAGAGGTGACAGAAGCCGTTTCTCAAAATAACTCCGCCGAAACCGAAAAAGAACTCGGCGATTTGCTTTTTGCCCTTGTGAACGTATGCAGATTCGAGGGAGTGGATCCGGAAATCGCGCTTACCGGTACCACGGAAAGGTTCATAAAAAGATTTTCATATATAGAAAACGAACTCGCCGGATCAGGCAAAACACCCTATGAAAGCACCCTCGAAGAAATGGACGCTTTATGGAACGAAGCTAAAAAACATGAAAAAGATATTTGAAAATATACGGGTCACGCTTGCCCCGATGGCGGGTTACACGGATATCGGATTCAGGGCTTTATGCTTAAAATACGGTGCTCAGCTCACAGTTACGGAAATGGTCTCCGCAAAAGCGCTGACTTATAAAAATCACGTTACGGCCGACCTGCTGAGAACGCACCCCGATGAAAAAACGAAATGCGTACAGCTCTTCGGCAACGACCCGGAAGTTTTTGCGCGCGCCGTGCTCCTGCCCGAAATACAGGCCTTCGACATAATAGATATAAATATGGGGTGCCCGGCACGAAAAATCGTGGAAAACGGGGAAGGCTCCGCCCTGATGCGCAACATGCCTCTTGCGGCAAAAATAATCAGAGCGGTAAAGAGTTCGGGCAAAACGGTTACCGTAAAATTCAGGAAGGGCTTCGATGACAACTCCGTCAACGCCCCCGACTTTGCAAAAATGTGCCAGGACAACGGCGCCGACGCCCTGACTATCCACGGCAGGACCGCCGCGCAGCTCTATTCAGGCAAAGCAGACTGGAATATCATATCAAAAGCCGCTGCAGGAGTGAGTATCCCCGTCTACCTCAACGGAGACGTGAAAAATTATGAGGACGCTTCTCGCGCTATGAGTCTTGCCGGGATCCACGGGGTCGCCGTCGGGCGCGCAAGCTGCGGTAAACCGTGGCTTTTTGCCTCCTTGACCGGTTCTCCCGACGATCATGTCACATTCGACGACATTCTGTTCCATTACAACGCGCTGAGTTACCTTCCCGAAAGAGTAGCGGTAAACGAAATGAAAAAACATCTCGCTTGCTATCTCAAAGGCTTCCCGAACAGCAAAAAACTCCTGGTCTCCCTGACTAATACCGACTCCCTTTCCTTTACTCTCGCTTCCCTGGAAAAATTCTTTGCCTCACACGAAAACGAACTTCCGACCTGATCTTTCCGCAAAAAAGCTTACGCCTCGAAAATCCGGTTTTCCCGAACAAAAACGCGCTTTGCCACACCGCGCATATATCTCACAGTCAAATGTTTATTGCGCCGGACGGGAAGTTTTTACAAAGTTTTTCGATCACCTCGAAAATCCGGTCTTCCCGAACAAAAACGCGCTTTGCCACACCGCGCATATCTTGCACAGTTATTTTTGCAGAACCCTTAACATATACGATGAAGCTGTACAAAAGATATTTGTTTTTATTGTTTCCGCATTCCCCGCTCCCCCTTGACATTTAAGTCGGGGTGTGTTATAATTCTTGTTACTATCGGAAAAACCGACGGGAATCAATTTTCAGTTCAGAGGAAAAAATGGATATAACGGACGTCTGGCAAAATATTATTTCAGAAGTGCAGGTAAGCGTATCCGCACTTGTATATGATCTTTGGATAAAAACACTCACGCCTCTGTGCATCGTTTCCGAAAAACTTATTCTGCTTGCCGACAGCGTCGCAAACAGGAACCTTACAGAAAGACGTTTTCATTCCGTTATAGCCGCAGCCGCTAAAAAACAATATCCCGATATCGTTTCCGACATTCAGATAATCTCGCCCGACGAAGAAGAAATGTTCAGGGAGTTTGTTCTGGAACAAAACCTGGAACAAAAAGAACGTGAAAATAACGAACAATCCGCATTTATCCCTAAATATACTTTCGAAAACTTCGTTATAGGAAAATCAAACGAATTTGTAACGGCTGCCTGTAAAGCCGTCGCAGACAACCCCGGCAAACGTTATAATCCGCTTTTTATCTACGGAGGCGTCGGGCTGGGAAAAACGCATCTCATGCACGCAATAGGCAATAAAATAAGAAGCACTTCTCCCGAATTGAAATGCACCTATGTCAGCTGCGAGCACTTCACAAACAGTCTTATCGAAGCCCTGCGGGACAGCGATAAAACCGACAAAATGAAACGTTTCCGCGCACGCTACAGAAATATAGACGTGCTTATGATCGATGATATCCAGTTTATAGCCAAAACCGTGTCGACACAGGAAGAGCTTTTCCATACCTTCAACGACCTTTACTTCCTGGATAAACAGATAATCATTACAAGCGACCGTCCTCCGAAAGAGATCTCGCCTCTTGAGGAACGTCTGCGCACCCGTTTTGAAGGAGGCCTGATAGCCGACATTCAGACTCCCGACCTCGAAACGCGTATCGCAATTCTTCAGAAAAAAATCAAACAGGAAAAATACCATGTGCCTGACGGCGTTGTCAACATCATAGCAGAAAAAGTCACCACAAACGTGCGCGAAATGGAAGGTTTGCTGACAAAGGTCATCAGCTATGCAAGTCTTACGGGCAGATCCGCCGACGATCCGTATGTTATCAACGAAGCTTTCAAGGACTTCAGCGACGACAGAAGAGAAATGATCACCGTGGACAGGATCATAGAATGCGTTTGCGAGTTTTACAAAGTTACGCGGGAAGATCTCGTCGGAAAGAAAAAAAATAAGGAAATTGTCGAACCCAGACAGGTCTGCATATACCTTATCACCGAACTCCTCCCCATGCCGCTCACAGGTATCGGTCAGGTATTCGGCGGCAGAGATCATACCACAATCATGCACGCACGAGACAAAATAGCCGATCAGCTTCGTATCCCCGGATCAAAGCTTCAGCCGGAAGTCAGAGATATTAACGACATGCTGCTCAACAGATAACTTTTCGCTTGCTTTTCTGTCGGCTTTTTGTCCTGTCAGACCGGTCTGAGCGTTGCATTAACGCCATCACACGGGCCGGGTATCAAAGCAAAACTCGTGATTTATGTCGGCTTGAACTGTGTATTAACGCCATCACACGGGCGTCCGATTCAATACTGATCTTTCAGGCTGAGAATAAAACGCACATTGCCGTTCGCTTTCCGAACGGCTTTTGTTTTCAGCTAATCAGATACGCTTTTGCTTTTCTGCCCCCGCATTCTCAAAATTATCCTTATAAAACACCGGATCATACAACCGCACAGTATAGACTCCCGTAAAACATTCCGGCAAATTTGCATAAAAAACCGGGCGGAAAACATATGATCTCAGCCCGGGATATCTTTCCGTTCATATATTTCGAAAATTCAAGACCCGAATCAGGGTATGCAGATTCAGTTAAATACTTTTATGACCCATCGATCGCGGGAAACCGAAGAGTCACCTCCATAAGTCATGATTCACGGCGGATATTACGATCCCGGAAGGATCTCTCATGCTCCGGAAGCTCATTCATCCGCATACCGCAAAACATGGATTTTTTATTTTTACCTTTACACTTTTTCGGCTTATTCTGCGCTTTATAAATTTCGCGCACCCTTTACGCCGCTTTTTTCAGAAACCGTCCGCTTGAAAAACGATACATATCCGCCTTTCAAAAAACAATACATGTCCGCCTTTCGATATCAAAGCGAATATAAATTTTCGATCAGGCGTCCTCATATACCGCTGCCCGATCCCGTATCATAATTCTTTTACGTATCTGCGAGTGATTATTGCGTTTCCGTCGATCATGTTAGCAATCTTATCCTGCAGGACGAAACCGTTTTTTTCCATAACTCTTGCAGATGCGTGATTATCGTCGTCACATGTGGCCAAAACGGAACTTATCCCCCTGCTCCTTGCTTTTTCTAACCCCAACCGAAGCATCAGCGTCCCGTAGCCCTTGTTCCACTCGGAAAAACGAACGCCGTATCCGATATGCCCGCCGTACCGCTCAAGTGCGCCGGTCAGTCTGTGCCTTATATTTATTTCTCCGATAAAATAATTTCTGTCTTCGTCGACCAACCAGTAAAAATCAGAGCCGACCCAACCGGGTTTTAAATTGCGTTCGTTTCTGAAATCATCGAATTTTTCAAAAATGTCATACTTTTCCGCGTCATAAAAAACATACCTTTTCACGCCGTTAAACACGTTCTCTTCGCCGGCTTCAATATACGACTGCAAATATTTTTCTTCCGGTACCGTAAGCACTATCATAATTAATTTTTGTTCCGAATTGTCTGCGTTTTCAGGATCATACGGCAAATTCTGACGCATTTAATATCACCGATCTTGATCGGGTACGCCTTCCGACCTGCAACACCGTATGACCGGATAAAAAAAAGAGAACCTTTATTGGAGCGGATGACGGGAATCGAACCCGCACCTACAGCTTGGGAAGCTGTCGTTCTACCACTAAACTACATCCGCATTTTGTTCTCTCAGCTTGTATATTTTACCACACCGCTTCACTTTTGTCTAATGTTTGAAAGGCTTTTTTTATTTCCGCACGTAAAACAAACGCCTTTCATGACTGCTCCGGATCCCGACGAGTTCATATGCGTTACGGCTTGCTTTCAAGCACCGCTTTTTGCCGTCAGTATAACCTTTCGGTATTTGAACGCTTTCTGCTTTCCGTACGGTTATTGCGCTTTCGTCTGTTCCGGCGTCTTTATTTCTTCGCTATAAAGCTTTTTTATGTTTATATGTTTTTGACCGATATACCGCATCATACTTTTTTCTTGTTTACAAAGCAAGCAAAAAATTTCTTGACACCCTGCCTGCACAGGCATATAATGTATGCACATATGTATATTACAGTAATCATATTTTAATTGTGCGATGAAAATATCGTCTTCGCACGCAATAAAGGACTGACATGACAAAAAATATTTACGGATCATCAGTACAGCTCATCGGCCGCACGCCCCTGATTTCGTTATCCAAAACGCTCAAAGCATGGGGAGGAGAAGGCTTACTACTGGCAAAGGCGGAATTTATGAACCCTTACGGCTCTTCAAAAGACCGCGTCGCGCTCAATATGATAAGGCGCGCAGAAAAAAACGGAACACTCTCTGAAGGCGGCACCATCTTTGAACCGACAAGCGGCAATACCGGAATAGCGCTCGCGGCTATAGGAAGCGCTTTGGGGTATAAGGTAGTCATTGTTATGCCGGACAACATGTCGGAAGAAAGGGTCATGCTTATAAAAGCATACGGCGGAGAAGTCTTTCTGACTCCCGGCGAGGAAGGCATGACGGGAGCAATAAAAAAAGCACGCGAACTGTGCGAAAAAACGAAATCAGGCATAATCGCAGGACAGTTTGACAATCCCGCAAATCCCGAAGCTCATAAAAACGGCACCGCAGTTGAAATATGGCAGGACAGCGGAGAAAATACGGATGTTTTTATTGCGGGAGTCGGCACCGGCGGAAGCATAACGGGCATAGGCGAATTTCTCAAAGAAAAAAACAAAAACGTATATGTGGTAGCCGTTGAACCGGAAAGAAGCCCCGTACTTTCCGGAGGCAAGGCGGGAGAGCATGCCATACAGGGCATAGGCGCCGGATTCATACCGTCTGTACTCAACACCGAAGTAATTGACGAAATTATCGCCGTTTCGGACGAAGACGCATATATTTGCGGAGCCGAGATCGGACGGAGAGAAGGTATCCTTACGGGGCCGAGCGGCGGAGCGGCCCTTTTCGCGGCGAAAAACATAATTCAAAGAAAAGAATTCCGGGGCAAAACGATCGTAGTCCTTTTGCCTGACGGAGGAATCAAATATCTTTCCTCTCCTCTTTTCCGGAAGTTCTTCACGGAGCAGCGGCAATGAAAAACCAATTGAAAAGAGTTTCCGCTCTTATCCATCTTGACTCCGCCGAAACAGGCGATTTTGAAAATATGCGCGTCCTTCTCGACGGCTTCCTGCTTTCGGCTAAAAAAACGCTCTTCCCGGAACTCTGCTCCCATAACACCGATCAGACTTATTACGAATTGCGAAAAGCTGTGGGAATGCTGATAAAAGCTGCCATGCCCGTTGTCACGCGACGCGAAGCCTTTGAAGCTGCCGCCTCGCTTACCGCAGCCCTTCCCGAAATAAGACGTTTGCTCATGACCGATATCACCGCCGCCTATGAAGGCGATCCCGCTGCTTCCAGCCCTATGGAAGTAATCCTTTGCTACCCCGCAATCGAAGCTCTTACGGCTTACAGGATCGCTCACCTTCTCTATTGCGTCAAGCTGCCCGTTCTGCCCCGCTTCATAACCGAATTGGCTCACCGGTCGACAGGTATCGACATCCACCCGGGAGCAAAGATCGGTGAATACTTCTTCATTGACCACGGCACAGGCGTGGTGATAGGTGAAACTGCCGTCATAGGAAAAAGAGTCAAACTCTATTAGGGCGTCACCATCGGCGCGAAAAGCTTCCCCCCTGATGCCGACGGCAATCCCATAAAAGGCATAAAACGCCATCCCGATATCGGCGACAACGTCATTATCTACGCCGGCGCTACCGTGCTCGGCGGGAAAACCGTTATCGGCAACGGATGTATCATCGGCGGAAATGCCTGGGTCACGCGTTCCGTTCCGGATAATACCAACATCCCTTCAAATTATGTAGGTTAGATCATTTCCGGATATATCGCCTCAAACAAGTACTCTCCTTGAACCTTACGGTATAACGTATGTTCTTCAGCTGTCGCTTCAATACGATTATGCTGTTCTGAACGGCTGTACGTCCGGTTTGCGGCAACTTATACCGTTCTTTGCCTCTTCCTATATTTATGGGAATTCCCCTTCAATAAAAGAACGTGCCTATAAAGCACGTTCTTTTATCTGCTTTTTTATCGGATTTCGGAAAGCTCGTTTTTATTATCCGTACATTTTCCCCACAATCCGATTATAAAACGAGGAAGGCAGCAATTTTGCCAGAAATACAAACAGTTTATATTTCGCCCCGACAGTATAAAGGGGTCTCAGTTTTTTCTTCTCCCCGAGTTTCAGAATCAACTTTGCGACTTTTTCGGGCGGCATACCGTTTTCCTCGTCCTTTTCCATGACGGCAACGCTTCTTTTCATCGACTTATATATTTCACTGCCTTTTTCGTTCTTTTTTCTTCCCGAAGTAAAGTCTGTTTTGATGTCTCCGGGCATCACTGCCGCCACCGATATCCCGAAAGGCCGTACTTCGTTCGCAAGAGCCTGACACAATACGTTTATACCGGCTTTTGTCGCTGAATAAAAGCTCTGATACGGTATTGCAAATACTGCCGCCACCGAACTGACGGCTATTATATTGCCGCCCTTTTCTCTCATCAGCGGCAACGCGTTCCGGATCACAGATAAATTACCGAAAAAATTCACGTCAAACTGAGACTTTGCCTCTTTTATTTCGGTAAACTCCACGGCTCCCGATATCCCGAAACCGGCGTTGCAAACCAATACATCTATACTTTCTTCTCTTGCCCCGATCTCGGCAAATGCCGCCGCAACGTCGCTCTCCGACGATATATCGCATCTTATATGAACACCGCCTTCCGCTCCGCCGTTGCGACTGAGCTCATATACCCGATACCCTTTTTTTATATACAGTTCGGCAGTCTTGGCTCCTATCCCGCGGGAACCGCCGCTTATCACCATCACCTTACCGCTCATATTGTCCGACGTTTTCATCTTTATCACCTTCCATTCCGGACGCACCCGAATTATAATCTTCGACAGTGATCACCCTGTCGCTCTCCACTCCCCACGATAACATGACCTCTTCACTCAGATAGTATCCCTTGAGTCTTTCGGCTACCACAAGCAAAAGATTGTTGCTCTCGGCTATTATACTGTCGTTTTCAGCTATGACGACGCCGTAAAGCCAGACCTCCTTAAGTGAATTACATAATACAAAACAGTTCGCTCCCAAAAGGACCTCCCCGCTCTCCACGTCCGGAAGCACTACCTTATATAGGGCCGAACATCCTTCAAAAGCATTTTCTCCTATATATATATTCTTGTCGTAACTTTTATCGGCTACGTCAAATAAAGCAAACCTCAGCCCGGTACAATCCTTGAACGCGCTTTTCCCGATATATACCGTATTCTCGCCGAAAAGCACGTATTTGAGCAATTCGAACCCGTAGAAATCCTTGTCTCCTATCATCAGGATATTTCCGCCGAAATAAATGTCAGTTATAGTGTAACTGTTGAAAGCCCTCGGCATGTACCCCACTATTCGGCTCTGCACTCCGTCAAGCGTCACAGAGGACGCTATATAAGCCTCGGTCCCGCCCCAGAATCCGGCTATTACACAATCCTCGTCCGTCGCACCGTACGACAGAAGCGAATTATAAAGCTGATCGTCTTTATCCGCTATATCCCCTAGCTTTATATACGCGTAATCCTTGACCATATAAGCGGAAAATATATTGAGCTCCGACCACACCGACGCAGATATATATAATTCGTACGCCGTCTCGTCCACAAAAAACCCGATGTCCTGATAATAGCCCGGCCAGCCTTCAAGCTGAGGGGGCGTTTTACACCCGAGTATCACCGCGTTCATGGCGTAACAGCGCGAAAATGCGTCCATATCCATATAAGTCACGCTTTCGGGAACGACCAGACACATTATATATTTATTACCGCAAAATGCATACCTCCCTATATTCTTGATCCCGCTCAGAACCTCATACTGAGTGTTCTGCTTTCCGCAAGGATATATGACCAACGTGTCTTCGGAATAGAGCACCCCGTCAGACGAATAATACTTGCCCCCGCTTTCTATCCTTATGGCCGATACCGACGAGCATCCGTAAAATACCCCCGTGCCTATCTCGCTGATACTGCCGGGCAGATCAAAACTTTTGAGTATCACACATCCGTAAAAAGCCTCGTCGCCTATGCTCCTCAGCGATGATCCGCTCCCCAGAATCACTTCGGTCAGTCGAAGACACATCGCAAACGCCCTGTCTCCTATAGCTATGATAGTGGAAGGAAATACTACCGACACTATATTTTTGTTGTCGGCAAAAGCATTGTCGTAAACGTACGTTATCCCTTCCGATATCGTAAACCTCACGCTGCCGCCGTACTGAGGAGGTACTTTTATCAGAGTGTACATCAACGAGTCATATAAGACCCCGTCTGCAGAAATATAATAATCGTTTTCCTCGTCGACCTCTATACTGCTCAGATTAGGCAACGCATCAAAAACCTGCTCCGAAATGCTTTTTATGTTTTTCGATATAAAAAGTCTCTGAACGCTATCGCTTTCACTCAATCCGTATATCCCTATTACCGGAACCCCGTTTATGGACTCGGGAATAACCAGCTCGGTATGATTGTTTTTCTCCGACCTGATCACTACCCAACCGTCTTCAGTCTTTGTCAGCCACAACCCGTCCTGCACGGCTATGTCATCAGACGGCATTTCATTTAAACTCGCAACGTACAGCAGTATGCAGGCTATGAGCATGACCAGCACCACAGAAAATGTTATGGTCTGAATTATCCTTATGCGCTTTCCCTGCTGCTTTTTGTCATTATCTGAAAACCTGTTCATCTTTTACCGCCTTTAAATTCACGCCGGAATATCTTTCTGCTCTTTCCTCGTATATTTTACCGATATCTTTCAGCCCGTTCCTCGGGACCCGACGCCTGACCGTCATTCCCGGATCATTTATGTCCTTTTCTGCGATCGTTCCTCAGTTATATACCCTCAGAACTTTTTCAACATTGCATTTTTTTATCGGTTTGCCTTTATGATTCCTCGATTCTATCCCTATGTTTTCGCTGTTTACGACAAATGTCGGTTCATCCGAAATAACCGCTATGTCATACGGCAGCGTTACGTAAGATGCAAATACCAGTTCTGTGCCGTTTACGCCGAATTCCGTTATTTTAACGCCTCTTCTTCCTCTGTTCATCCTTTCGAACTCGAAAGCATTCACCCTCTTTCCGTAACCTTTGTTTGTGACGACTATAATTTCGCCGTCCTCGTTTATTATATCGGCGCATATCAGTCTGTCGTTTTCAGCAAGCATCATTCCTCTGACGCCCCCTGCCACTCTTCCCTGAAGCGGTATATCCTCTATCTTTACGTTCGTACACAAGCCGAGTGCAGACACCATCAGAATTCCGCATCCTTCATAGCTTTCCGATACCGCTATCAGACTGTCTCCTTCTTTGAGCTTCATCACGTTGAAAGAAGGCTGCTTAACCGGTACGCACTCGCTCCATGCCGTAACCTTCACGCTCCCTGCCGCCGTCACAAAAACAAGATTCTTTTCCGGAGGCGTTTCGAAGGCAAAAAGTCTTATACATTTTTCTTCTTTGCCCAATCCGAATACCGACGATATATTTCCTCCGCTCTCGCGGAATTTTGCTTCCGGGATCTCGGCAATGCTCTTTTTATAACAGTTGCCCGCATCGGTAAAGCAAAACACAAAATCGTTGCTTACTGCCGGCACGGCCTGTATTATAATATCCTGCACGGATACCGACGCCCCTATTCCGCGCGAACTCATATTGTAATTCTTCTGAGGCACTTTTTTTATCTTTCCGTCGCCTGAAAGAGTCAGTACGTAATTTTCCGCCGGAACTTCGTCTTCATCCGTAGTCACTCTTATATCCTCTGCCGACTTTACTATCACGCTCTTTCGTGGAACCCGATAATTTTTCTTTATCTCCAGCAGCTCGGTTTTTATTATGTCCATAAGAAGAGCTTTGTTCTTAAGTATCGCTTTCAGCCGCGCGATCTCCTTCAAAAGCTCCTGCTGTTCTTCCGCAAGCTTTTTCGTCTCAAGTTTATTTATCCTTGCAAGCTTAAGATCAAGTATCGCCTGAGCCTGAACATCGGTAAGAGAAAATGTCTGCATCAAACGCTTCTTCGCTTCGGGCGTATTGGCTGACGTCCGTATTATCGCTATGACCTCGTCTATATTATTGACCGCTATGACAAGACCCGCAACTATATGCTCCCTTTCCTGCGCGACTTTCAGATCGTAAGCCGTCCGCGCATATACCACCTTCTCCTGATACTGTGTATAATATCTTATTATATCGAGCAGACCCATGAGTCTCGGTTTGCCGTCGGCAATAGCCACCGTATTGACCGAAAAGCCCGTTTCGAGATCGGTGTACTTATACAGCATTTTCAGAACTTCATCCGCATCGGCTTCCTTTTTTAAACGTATCACCGCACGCATGCCTTCTTTATCCGATTCGTCCACTATTTCCGAAATCACAGAAAGCTGTTCTTTGAATTTTTCTCTCAGCGCCTGAACACTCTGCAGCCAAGCCGCTTTGTTGACCTGATAGGGAAGCTCCGTTATTATGAGGCTCTTGCGTTCGTTTTTTTCGCCGGCGACGTGTACCTTCCCTCTCAGTATGAGTTTTCCCTTACCCGTCTGATAAAGCGAAAGCAGATCCCCTGCTATCACATATGCGCCCGTAGGGAAGTCCGGACCCTTTATTATCCTGAGCATTTCGGGCAGGGTTATTTTCTCGTTGTCTATATAAGCCACCACACCGTCTATTACTTCGGCAAAATTATGCGGAGGAATGTTTGTCGCAAGTCCCACGGCGATCCCTCCCGCTCCGTTTACGAGAAGATTGGGGAACCTCCCCGGCAGCATATCCGGTTCAAGACGGCTGTCATCATAGTTCCTCGACCACTTTACGGTATTTTTGTCTATATCTCTCAACAACTCGAGCGCTACCGGCGACAATCTCGCTTCGGTATATCTCATCGCGGCGGCACTGTCTCCGTCTACGCTTCCGAAGTTGCCCTGACCGTCCGCAAGCTGCATATTCATACTGAAACTCTGCGCCATCCTGACCAAAGCCTGGTATATCGAACTGTCTCCGTGCGGGTGGTATTTTCCCATGCAATCGCCCACTATCCTCGCACTCTTTAAATACGGCTTGTCAGGCGTCACCCCGAGTTCATACATAGTGTAAAGTATCCTGCGCTGCACAGGCTTCAAGCCGTCTTCCACCCGGGGCAGCGCCCTGTCAAGAATTACATGCTCCGCATAAGGCAGCATGGACTCATGCATCACTTCCGACATATCTTTCAAAAGAAGATTCGTTCCGTCCTCCTGCCTTCCTACGTTTTCAGATCTGATTTTTCTTTTAGTCATGCGTTGCCTCCGCCTCTCGACTTGTATTTCTCTATCGCGGCATCCTTGTCCTTATTGAAATTCGCATACTGCGAAATATAATCCCGCCGCGCGTCGGCACTGTCGCCCATGAGCACGGTCACTAACCTGTCCGCTTCCGCGGCGTCCTCAAGCGTTACCCTGACCAGCGACCTCGTTTCGGGGTTGAGGGTGGTATCCCAGAGCTGTGAAGGATTCATCTCTCCGAGCCCTTTGTACCTTTGCAGATTTCCGCTCCTGCCTGCCTGTGCCATGGCGTTATTCAGTTCGTTGTCGTCGTAGCAATAGATCACAGTGCTCCCCTTGGTCACCTTGTATAAAGGCGGCATCCCTATATACACATGCCCTTCAAGCAGAAGCTCCTTCATATACCTGAAGAAAAAGGTGAGCAAGATCGCTCTTATATGCGCTCCGTCCTGATCCGCGTCGCTGAGTATTATGACCTTATCGTATTTCAGCGACTCCATGGCAAGCTCCTCTCCGACCCCTACTCCAAGCGCACTTACTATGCTTTTTATCTCGTCGTTTTCGAGTATGGTCTTAAGACGCCTTTTTTCGGTGTTGAGCGGTTTCCCTTTGAGCGGAAGCACCGCCTGAAATCTTCTGTCCCTTGCCTGCTTCGCACTGCCGCCTGCCGAATCTCCTTCCACTATATACAGCTCATTCCTCGAATAATCTTTTCCCGTACACGCGGAAAGCTTGCCGACCAGGAATCCGTTATCGAGATTGTTCTTTACTCTGAGCAATCGTTTTGCTTCGGCTTCTTCCATCCTCGCCTTGCCTGCAGCTATCGCCTTGCGGACTATTATCTCCCCTGTTTTCTTCTCTTTTTTGCCCTCAAAATATTTGCCGAGCGCTTCCGTGATCAACGTTTCTATCACCGGCCTTACTTCCTGATTACCCAGCTTGGTCTTTGTCTGACCCTCAAACTGCACATTTGCCAGCTTTACGGAAAGTACGGCAGTTATTCCCTCACGATAGTCTTCTCCGAGCAGATTATCGTCTTTGTCCTTAAGAAGTTTCGCTGCGCGCGCAAAATCGTTCATCACTCGGGTCAGAGCAGACTTGAATCCCGTTTCATGAGTGCCGCCCTCCAGAGTCGGGATAGAGTTCACGTACGAATAAAGATTTTCCGTATAACCGTCGGTATACTGGAACGCCAGCTCTGCTTTGACTTTCGCCTCCGGGTTTTCGGCGGAAATATACACGGGCGGTCTGAACAGCGTTTCCTTGTTTTCATTGAGATATTCCACGTAATCCGAAATTCCGCCGTCGTATCTGAACTCGTTTTCCGTGCCATCTCTTTCGCTCTTTATATAAAAAACGACTCCGCTGTTCAGAAAAGCCAGTTCTCTTACCCTGTTTTCAACAGTTTCGTAATCAAATTCGGAATCCCCGAAAACATTGTTGTCAGGTAAAAATGTAACGCTTGTCCCGGCAGACTTCCTCTTATAAGGCTCGCATGAAAGCTCCGTTTCCTTCTCGCCGCTGTGCCATTTCCCCTTTTTATCGCAATAACTGTGAAAACGCATGGAGTACTTTTTATTGTCACGGTAAACGTCTACCTTGAGCCACTCGGAAAGAGCGTTGGTGACGCTTGCGCCCACGCCGTGAAGACCTCCGGAAGTCTTATATGCGTTGTTATTGAACTTTCCTCCCGCATGAAGCTGAGTAAATACCAGCTCGACGGCAGGCACTTTCTTCACGGGGTGTATGTCCACGGGTATACCTCTCCCGTCATCATTGACGGTTGCACTGCCGTCTGCATTGAGGATCACTTCGATCCTTTTTGCATAACCGTTTGCAGCTTCGTCCACCGCGTTGTCAATGATTTCCCATAGTATGTGATGGAGTCCCTTGGGTCCGGTGGTACCTATGTACATTCCCGGCCTCACTCTCACCGCCTCAAGCCCTTCAAGAACTTCTATGGAATCAGCTTTGTAACTTTGCGCCGCAAGCGCCGTATCCTTCTTTTTCGCCATCACTCTTTTTTAAGCTGTGCTTAAAACTCCTTCTGAGATATAAATTTGAGATGATCTGCGGCACGCTCGAGATTATTTACCGTATTTACGTATATGCCGCCGCTTTCGGGATTACATTCTCCCTTGTTCATCCTCTGATAATGATTTTCAAGATTTCTCGACCTGAGTTCGTCCACCTCGTCTTCAAGAGCGTCAATTTCTCTCTTGTGCTCGTTGCTCCTCTTTATGAAATCATCCATCGTGTACCCGTACATACTGTCTATTGCTTCGAACATGTCCTTTATTTCAGCGATTATCGCGTCCGAAAACGCAAGATTTTTACTTTCCGCATTTGAAGTATACCTCATTATGTTTGATGAAAGATCGGCTATACGCTCGAAATCGCTTATAATATAATGCAAATTGCTTACTACTCTTTCGTCGCGGCCGCTGAGGTCGTAACCGCTGAGCTTGATAAGAAAACGGGTTATCTCCTCTACAAGAAAATTCACTTCTTCCTGAATATCCTTTACCTTTTCGCTTTTTGATGAGTCAAGCCTGAGGAATGACTCCACACTCAGCGATAACGACTGCCTTGTCAGCACAGCGATCCTTTCGGTCTCTTTGAGAAGCTGTTCAACGGCGATGGAAGGGGTAGCAAGGATCCTGTCGTCTATATACTGCAGAACAAACCTGCTTTTTTGTTTTTTGTCCTTGAATACAAGCTTGGATATCGAAACAAGATATTTCGCAAACGGAAACATGATGACAGTGCTTATAACATTGAACATAACATGGAAAGCCGCTACGATCAGACCGTGATTGTCACCGAAAAGCCCCACCATCACCCGGTCGTAAAAGCCCGGATAAAGCAACAGAAAAACAGTAAAAATTATCGAACCGATCACATTGAAAAGCAAGTGGATAAAAGACGCTCTTTTGCCGTTCGGAGAACTGCCTATGCCTGCAAGCATAGCCGTTACGCAGGTACCTATATTCGTACCTAAAATTATAAACAATACCGCGTTTCCGCCTGCACCGATCTGGATGCCCTGTCCTACCATAGTGATAACGATACCTGCCACTATTGCCGAGCTCTGTACCAGACCCGTGAACAAAGCGCCTATCACCAACAGCAATATAGGGTTGGTCACGGACTTTATGAGTTCCTGAAAAGTAGGATCGGTCTGCATGAATTCCATAGAAATCGACATACATTTCAGCGCCACGAAGATGGTCCCCAAACCGGCAAGAAAAGTACCCCAGGTTTTTATTTTGTCGGTTTTGGCAATGATGCTTATTATGACCCCGGCAAATGACAATACCATGAACAGATCGGTAACAGGAAAAGATTCTCCTGAATTCAGCGTGGGCAAAGCGGACAAAACGCCGGTTATCGTAGTACCGATATTTGCGCCCATGATAATATAAGTAGCCTGGATCAAAGTCATGATGCCGGCGTTCACCATACCGACTACCATAACGGTGGTCGCCGAGGAACTCTGAATAAGAGCCGTCACGCCTGCTCCTATGCCGACCCCCGCAAGCTTATTCCCGGAGACTTTATTCAACATATGTCTGAGTTTTGAGCTCGAAATCTTTTCCATGCTCTCGCTTGTCATATGTATGGCAACCATAAATATTCCCATACCGGCAAACAACAAAATAATATTGGATAAAACCTGATAATCCATATACACCCCTACATCAATACAGTATCATTTATCTCAAGTGAAAATCCCGACCCGAGATAATGCGCCGCCGACTGACACATATACATCCTGTTCAGGAATATTTTAAAATACTCTATCACGGAGCATATCTCGGTATCAATACTCAACTTTAAAATAATCTTTTTGTCCTCCACTTCCAGCCTGCTTTCGGTAACCGCATAATTCACCCTGTCATGGATGTCTTCCCCGATCATTCTGGAACGCACCCTTTTTCTGCTCACATCGGCTTTATCTGCCAGAATAAGCGCGGCGGATATGTTGCTGACAACTTTTCCGGTGGCTTCATCATGATTTCCTATAGCCGTTGCCACCGCCGCCCTTTCGGTAATGTCCATCCCCATACGCCGCAGTATGTCAAGCGCGAGTATGGCTCCGGTATGGGCGTGATCCGTACGGTTGATCATGTTGCCGATATCATGCATATACCCGGCTATCCGCGCAAGCTCGGCTTCTCGCGGCGAACCGTTGAACTGTTCGATTATCCTGCCCGCAAGCATGGCACATTTGGCCGCATGCGCAAAACCGTGCTCCGTGAAACCCATTTCACCCAACACGTCGTTACCTGCAAGAATGCAGGCGTTTACCTCGGAATTATTCTTTACGTCTTCAAATGTCACCATATTTCTCCGATCCAGTTAAGTTTTCCCTGACCGCCGAACTCAAACCCCTTCCGGCATGCTTGCCGTGGTTCCGTTTCACCACGGATGCCGCAAGTTTCTCGGCGTTTCGGACTTTTTTTTCTGCTATAGCGTCTGCTGCAGGCGCTTCGGTCACTTTTCGTCCGGTTGCCCGACGACACTGTCGGCGTTTCGGACTTTTCTTTCTGCCATAGCTCTGCTGCAGGCGCTTCGGTCACTTCTCGTCCGATTGCCCGATGGCATTGTCGGCTTCGTCATTTACCGTCACTTTTACGCTCAGCACCCTCCGCGGCTCCGTTTCAATGACCTCGAAACTCAGATTGGCAAAATCAAATTTATCGCCGGGGCGGGCATCCCGCCAAGCTTTTCAAGTGCAAAGCCTCCTACCGTATTATAATCACTTTCAAAATCCTTTGCGTCGTAATCCGTCAGGTCAAAGAGATCGTAAATATTCATATCGCCGTCCACAGTGTATACCCCGCTTTCGCTTTCAACGTATTCTTCCCGCGGAATATCCATCTCGTCCCATATGTCTCCTACAAGCTCTTCCAAAATATCTTCCATTGTAAGGATACCCATCATACCGCCGAATTCGTCCACGACTACGGCAATATGTACTCCCTGTTTTCTGAATTCGCTGAGCAGTTCGCTTGCCGGTTTGCTCTTATGAACGAATATGGGCTGATACAGCAGTTCCCTGATGTCCGCTTTCTCTCCGGAATTGATTTTCCTGAGCAAGGTCTTTGTGGGCAAAACGCCGATTATCTCATCTATATTGCCTTCGTAAACAGGGATGCTGGAATAATTGTATATTACGTCGTTATTATATAATGAGGAAATATCGTCATTAATATCCATTGCTACCACGTCCACGCGCGGGATCATTATTTCGTGCACTTCAACTTCCCTGAAATCTATAGCGGAACGTACCAGATCCCCTTTCTTCTCGTCAAAACCGCCGTTTTGTTCGATGGCGTCCACGATAGTAAACAGTTCCTCATCAGTGGTATGCTCTTTGTTTTTCGAAGTCCATAGAAAGGATATCTTCTTCACAAACTGCGAAACCACAAACACCACAGGCTTCATGACCGTTTTACAGATATTCAGAGGAAAAGCAAAAGCCAATGAAAGTTTATAACTTTTCTTTACCGACAAAGTTTTCGGCAGTATCTCCCCGAATATGAGTATTATGACCGTCATTCCGAGCATCGCAACGGTAGGCCCGGAAACCGGACCGAATAACTCGTTTGCAACGAGAGAAGCCATACTTGAAGCGCAAATATTCACGAGATTGTTTCCCACGAGTATCGTGGAGATGGTTTCGCCGTAATTATCGGCCAGACGGAGAGCATCGGAAGCTTTTTTGTTCCCTTTTTCGGCATTTCTGTTGAGATGCAGCCTGTTAACGGAACCGAATACGATCTCACTCGCAGAGAAAAACGCCGAAAACACTATGCACACTGCAAGAGCAGGCAAAAGGTACCAATATGTCATACTTTCCCTCCCGCCGCCGTTTCAGGCATCTTTTCAGCTATTCCTTCCACCAGCTCTTCGAGTACATCTTCCATAGTGACCAGCCCCGTGGTACGGCCTTCGGAGTCAACTACAAAAGCAATGTGCGTCCTATGGGCACGGAAACCTTCGAACACTTCGTCCATAGTAGTATTCTCAGGCACTTTATACGGCGGGATCAGTGCTTCTCTGAGTCTGAGTCCCTTGTTATGTTCTGCCATTTTATGATAACTCCGAACGTGCAGTACGCCGATTATGTTGTCTGCGCTTTCTTCGTAAACAGGGTATCTCGAAAATCCGGACCGGGTAATTTGTTCGAGTATTTTTTGTCTTGTGGCGTTTACGTTGACGGACACAAACTTCTCTGTCGGAGTAAAAACATCCTTCACCTGTTTGTCGTTGAACTGAACGGCCGCCTGAATAATGTCGCTTTCCTGCTCGTCCAGTACTCCTTCCTTCTCGACAGACTCGATTATATCCGTAAAGTCGTCTTCCGTGATAGAGGGTTCCTCCTCTGAGCCTCTATGCCCCGATACCTTCCTCACTAACCATATCAGACCTTTGAATATTATTGAGACCGGAGTAAGCAAAACGGATAAAAACTTCAAAGGATAAGCAAAAGCCAAAGCCATGGAATCAGCATTGGCCTGAGCAATGTTTTTAGGTATCGTTTCGTTGAAAACAAAAACGAGTACAGTCGTGACGACAGTCGCTACAACAGTGCCCAGCGCTTCGCTCTTCAATAAACTTACCGCCATCAGAGAAGCCAATACGGACGCACATACATGTATCACATTATTGCCCACGAGAATAACTATTAGAGGGTTATCCATATCTTCGGCCATTTTGAGCACCAAAGCCGCTTTTTTATCGCCGTCGTCGCTTTTTACTTTCATACGGAACTTATTGGAATAAGTGACAGCTGTTTCCGCGGCGGCGAAGAAGCCTCCGGCAAGAATCAGAATAAAAAAAACCAGATAATGGTACCATGAAGGACCGGGGTCTATAAAGGTAAACTCCTTTTCGATAATGTGCAGAGCAAAACTACACCACTAATATTATAAACATATCGGAGAAGATTGTCAAATAATCAATACCGCAATTTAAATTAACGCTTTATCCGTTCACTCCCCGCCCTGACTCAGCTCACACCTTTACCCTTCAGCGGTACCTGCTCAGCTCTCTCCGTAGCGAACGCACTTCGGGAAGTTCTGCCCCGGGAAAATATATATGTGTAAAATACGCCGTTTCGGCATGTATATCTTTACGGAACAAAAGCTCTGCTATATGGATTTTTTATATTTCTTTCGCAGTTTGCTGCACGGATCAAACCAAGCCGATAAAATCCCGGGATTATGATTTTTATAAGCTTTTGTCCGGCACAAAACCGATGTTGAACACATAAAATTCCCCGGTTTTTTAATTTAAAAGGTATTTTTGTCCGCTAAAATATTATTTTCTGCCGGCAAATATGTCTGCACGCGCATTTCTCCGAATAAACGGGCAGAATTTCGCCTTATAGCAGCGCTTCATCGATACCTGAGTCAACTTGTCCATATTACCGCATATACCGGAACACTTCTTTTGCCACAGCAAAATAAAAAGCCCTCCGGACAGATGCGCCGGAAAACGTTTTGGGATCCGGATTTTTACCGATGCTTTCCTGCCGGACACTTATCCGCCGGATTTTATTTGTTTTCACCTTCCTGCAAACAATTACGGATGTTTGACGTACTGCACTCCTTCAGGAAAATTTCTCAATAAAAAGTTGATGCAGACGTTACGCTGCATCAACATGTATCCGCACAGAAAAATCTTCCCGTAACGGCATAAAAAGCTTTATCCGGGATCATCCGTTTTCCCTTTCTCGGCTGAGAAGTACTCCCCTGTCCCTGACGAGATACCTTTCCCTCTTTTCCTGCGCTTTACGCATTCAGTCAGAAGGTATTCTATCTGACCGTTTACCGAACGGAATTCATCACTCGCCCACTTTGCTATATCGTCATAAAGCTGAGGCGAAATTCTTAAAGGTATTTGTTTTTTGTTCTTATCATCCATCAGTATAAACTGCCCGAATTGATCACAGGCTGTGCATCTCTGTTACCGCACAGTACCACCAGAAGATTTGATACCATAGTTGCCTTGCGCTCCTCGTCCAATTCTACCACTTTGTTTTCCCCGAGTTTTTCAAGCGCCATCTCTACCATCCCGACGGCACCGTCAACTATCATCTTGCGCGCGTCTATGACCGCCGACGCCTGCTGCCTCTGAAGCATCACCGCCGCTATCTCGGGTGCATACGCAAGATACGTGATCCTGGCTTCGATTATTTCGAGTCCGGCTTCCTTCACCCTGTTGCCGATCTCGTTTTTTATGCGCTCGGCTACTACCTCGCTGGAACCTCTTAGACTTCCTTCATCCGCAATCCCGTCGCCGGTTGTATCTATATTCGGAGCAACGTCATAAGGATATATCTTCACTATTTGCCTGAGTGCACTGTCACACTGCAACGACAGATATTCCTTATAGTTGTCTACGGTAAATACCGCCTTCGACGTGTCTACCACTCTCCACATAACGGCTATACCTATTTCAACAGGATTGCCCAGACAATCATTCACCTTCTGCCTGTTATTGTTCAGGGTCATAATTTTCAAAGATATTTTCCTGTTTACAAAATAAGTCCCCGCAGAGTTGTTTTTGGTACTGTCGACCTCTCCGGTCACGGCGCTTACGTCACCGCTCTGCTTCAATCTTGTATCTGCCGCAGGATTGAAAGGCACACAGAAAGGATTTACAAAATAAAAGCCCTCCCCTTTCAGCGTACCGTAATACCTCCCGAACAATGTGAGCACCATGGCCTCCTGAGGCTTCAGAACTTTGAGTCCGAAAAAAGGAATCCACCCCACAAAACAATATACAGCACATATTATCAGTATTACGTTACTGATCACTGCAAGTTGTGCCATACTCAATAAAATAACAGCAATAACCGCAATAAGATACAATGCCGCAAATATAAGCATTACCGCCATACCGTGATTTTTGTTCTTCAGAATTTTTTCTTCCATAACACTCTCCTATTATTTTGATATATAAATGATATCATATGTTTTTTCTTTTGTCAAGCATCTGAACCAAAATAATTCAAATCACAAAACCGAGGCAATCAAATACAGGCGATCTATACCGGCGCTTGTTTCGACGCTTTCGTTATACTTTAATTGAAATACGGATAATATAAGTTTTTGCGATCGATATGGTTTTTCTTCCGAAACCATATAAGCAGGCTTTTTCAGCAGCCTGTTCGGAGAAACTGACTTAAAACCATACGATATCTCTGTTTTTATAAAAAACGAATATAATTTGATAAATAATTCATATGACGGGCAGCGTAACAGCATAAGACGCTTGTGACTAATGCATATACGGACACATTTCGCCATAAGTATTCGAATTGCCTTTATTCGGATGCAAATATCCGATCTTTTATTTTTTCGAAACCAACTCCATCGCACAAACGGAATTTCGGAGCTATGGAAACAAACAGATAAGCTGACCTCAGAATTAAATGCATAAAAAAGCTGACGCGCGCACTGATTCGTTTCGCCTTCGGAAGAGTGTACGGCAAGTCGGGACTTACCGAACGGACAGACGACAATCTCTGCAAAAATTGCACGGACGATTTCGATATGAAACTGTTCGAACGCGGCGTAAAATATTCTGAATAATATTATAAGCTGTTTAGATCAACGAACAAACTTGTTTTGAATACAGATAAGAATGTGCTCATGATGTGTAAAAAAAGTGCATAAAAAATAAAATCAAAGAGCGGCAGCCCGACTCGGTCAGCCGCTCTTTGCATTGCGTCCGGATTTTATTCTTCATCAAAAAATCGGTTGTTTTCTCCGATATAAGCGACGATTTCGGCAAACGTTACGTTTTCCTTCATCGAAAGATACGTCGGAGAATATTCGTCAAACATCTCCGTTATTACAGAAAGTGCGGAAGAGGGAAGAACGGCAGAGTCAATATATCTGTTGTTTTCGCATACTTCAAAGGAAAAACTGTCCGCGTTTTCCCTCTGAACGAACAGCATGGGAATCGTTGCCTCACGCTTTTCGTATATCGTTTCTCCCTGCTCCGTTACGGCCACATAGTACCACACCGTTTTCATTTCGATATCGTAATGTCGAGAAGTATTTACGAATAAAATAGTATTGAATTCGGGAACGAAAGTCGTTTCCGCACCGTTCACATAAACGGAATTTGCGTTTAAATTATTGTCGGGGTTTGTTTCGTCGGTCACGCGTACGGAAATCAGACCGGCAACATCATACAGATTGAACCAAAGCGTATTATATTCCGTATCTGTCAGTAATTCCGTTTCCGTCACTTCGCCGCCAAGCATTTTTCCGGTTTTTGAATCGTACAACTCAGCGTATGTATCGATCGGCATATCCGCATTTTCGCGCTTGTCGGAGAAAATGGCTGTGACATTTTCGTCCGAATAGAGCAAGGCGGAAGTCTTTACCGAAACCTCTTCGGCTCCGTAAAATTCATAAAGAGAACCCTTTACCTTATCGCCTTCACGTACAAATTCTATCTGCTGCAATACGCCGATACCGCTCATTGTAAACTGCATTGCCATTTTCAGAACAGAATCGGACATCTGGTATTTCAGCGCAATTCCATCCGAAATCTGAATTCTTCCTTCGTTTCGGAATTCTGCTGCGGCCGAACGGTCGGATACCAATTCTACGGAAACAATGTCGTTGCCTGCAAGCAAAGTTACGCGGTCGCCGTCAAGTGTGATCCGGAGTCTGAACTTTTCTCCGGCAATCTCCGCTTCACCCGTAAAACAATCGAAATCATCGGGATTTTTATCGATAAAATTCTGATAAACAGAAATGATCGTTTCTCCGGCGGTAAAAATGACGTTGGCGACTTTCAATGCCGTATCAGCCGTTACCAGGCCGTCGTAAAGCACATTCAGCTGTCTGCCGATCGGCCTGCTTGCTATCATGGAAACATTTGTATCAGCGGCAAAATCCGCACCGCTCAGCGGCATATCGGTGTATGCCATCCTTTCCGGAGAAAAGGCGTCGGGAAGAAAATTCCACGATTCGGGACGGTCGAGTATGTCGGAAAGAATCTCTGTCGCGGCCTGTGTTACCGTATAAATTTCCAGTGTAGCAGTGAGCTTTTTCGTTTCGTAATTTATGTTTGTCAAAGTTGCCGTAACGGTATAAGTTCCTTTTTCCGTCTTGTCGTTGTTCTCATAAACAACTTCCGTATTTTCGGGCAGCGATCCCGTAACTGACAGCGAGTGAGATTTTCCGTTGTACAGAAAACGTGCGCTTTCAAGCGTTATATCGTCAGGAAACTGCGCCTTTTTGATCGTGAGCGTCGCCTTCAATGTGAGAGTTTTATAACCCTCTTTTGTAAGTGTGACGCCGATTTCGTATGTACCGGCGTTGGTCTGTCCGTTATTCTGGTAGGTGACCGCCGTGTTTTCGGGCAAGGTACCCTGAATTGCAAGCGAGTGTGACCGCCCGTCGTAAACAACGCTGTCGCTTTCCAGCGTGATACCGGTAAATTCGTTAAGCGGTTCTTCGCCGCCGGGCGTCTGACCGAAATTAAAAACAATAATAAGTAACAAACATAAAGATATTGCGACTATCAGGCCGATAAGAACTTTCTTATTCATATGAATGCCTCCTTTAATCGGCGATAAACTGATTCAGGTTTTTTGCGCCCGTCTGATCCATAATGGATTTAAGATGGTTTTTCAAAGCCACGGGATCTTTGATCGCCCTTGTGTCGATATCCCAGCGCCCGACCATATCGACGACCACATCGCCGTAATTGAATATGTTGCCGGCTATAGAGCGGTTGATGCGCACACCTACGATCGTAGTAAGGATGCTCTGTTGTTCTTCTGTATGTAAGAAACCACGGTGCATAATTACTTTATCTTTATAAAATTCAATTCTGAATTTTTTGACTTCGATAATCATGTAAATCATTAAAAATATGGGGACGATTAACCAGCAAAATAAAATACATATAAAGATTTTTCCGCCGCATTCGCCTAAGATACTTTTTTTCGCTACATAATCAGGTTCCATCATTTACTCCTTTCTGTTTATTATACTTTTATTATAATCACGAAAATCGTGAATGTCAACTGATATTCATATATCTCGTGTATTTTTATATTATGAAAGTCTTTGGCGAAAGATTAAGAGAGTTGAGAACTGCGAAAGGAATAACTCAAAAGCAATTTGCAAAACTTCTGAACGTAAGCGGAAATACCGTTCACTGTTGGGAAACAGATAAGCAGGAGCCCTCCATGTCGATGCTTTTGTATATAAGTGAGTATTTTGAAGTATCGCTCGATTATTTGTTTGGAAGAATAGACTATTGAGTTCAAAAAATCAGTTTTCATTTTTTTTGTCAGTAAACGCATAAAAATCACAGACTTTTTTACCCTTTTCGGATAAAACGCTTAAAGTGTGATTTTGAAAGATTTAAGCAGAAATCTCCTTTACTGATATGACTCGGCAGGCAGAGCATGTCCTTGGTATAGTTACTCGGCCTTTATGCGATTCACAAACGAAACCGCGGTTTTCCGGGTAATTACAAATTGCAAATTAAGTAAATCCAAGTTTGAAATCTGAGGGAATAACTCTATCTTCACGCCCTTTGCAATCATATGTAAACGGGACCGGATCAGGGCATTTTAGACTCTTCGGACAGAAAGACAAACAAGAAATAACTCTGGCTCCCGATTCCGACCCGAAAAGCCGCAATCATACCTGATTGTATGCGATTGTACCCGATACCTCTTTCTTACAACTCAATATTCAGCGAAATATAAAGAAAAACCACCGTATCGGGTGGTTTTTTCTGGAGCTGCTAACCGGATTTGAACCGGTGACCTCATCCTTACCAAGGAGCGGGTCTAAAATGAGGTCAAGGAAAAACACAATAGCATATTTACACAAAGTGTTTGCTATAAACCACAACATATAGTATAAAAAAGCCATTTCAGGGAAAAACACGGAGCAATAGCAAACGGCCCAAAAATAGCGATTTGTTTGCTACCGTTTGCTATTTTCTCGACTCAGGCAGTTTTAGACCGTAAAAGACAGTCTTTTTTAAGGGAAAAAGGAAGAAGTCTTTTTCTGAACGCTTTACAATGTTTCGACTCAAGGCCGATAAAAGTTATACCCCAAAGTATAATAATCGCAAGTATATCTTTTACACAAAAATAGATTCTCCCGCATTTTGAATGAATTTCGGATTTATACGTTTTTAAGACGGACAGGAAGCGCATTATTTGCATTTCTTTGACATTATTCGTGCCGAAAATGTGGTATCCTATACACTTTTTCATATGAATTTCGTGATTTATCTTGACTCGCCTGTTTTCCGCACAGCTTACTACAAAACATTGTCCTTGAATTACGAGAAAAATTATACCCGAAAGCTTAGTACTTTCGGGTATAGTCTTTATCGAAACTTTTGCTATTGAATTATATATTATACTAGCTTCGCAATTTTAAGGCTTCAACTAATTTGAACACTGTTGTGCTGGCATCCCACTCCCATATTGGCATTTTTGAGTTAGGTCCGCATTCTTCATTATGCTGCTTTACGTAATGCTGATAAACAATTTTTGCATTGTCGATAGCCGCTTTATAATTTGGGATAAAATATTTTTGCAGCAGGCTCTTATCTGTCTTATCATATGCATCGGAATATCCGATATCATTAAGGCACGCTGTGAGTACTCCCGAGTAATTACCAATCGGCATTTTGGTCTTGAATGTTTTAAAATGCGAGATCAGCCAGACCTCAAATGCCTTATTTGAATAAGCAATCTTAATGCCATATTGTTCCGCCAAATTCAGGGCGGGAACTAAACGTCCATCGTCATGCGTATAGTCAATGTCAAATACGCACCATATCTGATTGGCATTATTTAGAAAACCTTTCGCATATTCAACTAGCCCGAGCGGATCTGCATTTTCAAATTTAACATGTACCGAGTAAACGCTATGTTTAGCCTTTAGCAAGTCGAAATAATTCTTTTCCGTTTGGGCTCCATTCGTTATGATATAAAAATCGTTGCAGACTTTGCGCTGATCACTTTTTCTTCTGGCCATAATTATCTCTCCTTTTTAGTCGGAATACTTCATGTCAGGAAGAGAGGTATAAAACCCGGCCAAGTATTTTTTACTGAACAAATCGTTCTTGCGAACATTTTTGAAGTCTGACAATGACATAAGCGTACTTACGCCATATTTATCTTTGCTCGTAAAATAAATTTGATCGCGGCGTAAATCTTCATCCATCAGCATTATATTGTGTGCCGTGCAGATCAACTGTGCATTTTTTGGATTGGAGTCTATAGAATTAAACAATTTTATAATATAATCTGCTACTAAAAAATGCAATTTCGAATCAACTTCATCCACAAAAATGACTCTGCCTTGATCTAATGCCGCCAGAATCCACCCCATATAATAAAGCAGTCGCTCTGTGCCCTCGGAATTAAACCCTCGGTTTCTGAAAAGTCTTACACTCTTTTGCGATGTCACTTGATTATTTTTATCATAGGTGTCAAAGTACGTTTCAAGGTCTATATTAAACAAATCCGCATTCTCTTGTTTAAGCTGACCGTAGTTACCAGGATTTATTTGCATTTGAGTATTGAAACGCAAAACATCATTAATGTTCGCCATATTAGCGACTTTATCTTTAATAACCTTAATATCCTGAATTCCGATGTCGGCTTTTTTTAATATTTTAACAGCTTGTTCCTTGTATTTGCCATTCTCAAGCGTATATATATCTAAACTGTTTGCATTGTTTTCAAAGACAATAAGCAAATTAAGAAACCACACCATGACATCGTTTAAATATGGTGCGATCTCAAGTTTAAAATTGTTACCTACTGACAAAAACAGCGTATTAGGGGCTATATTCAGCAATTTGACGGCATCTTTTGACAATCCTACTACGTCAATATTTTGTTTATTTCGAGTGAATACATTTGTTAAGCGTTCTTTTCTCCTATCGAGCCATTCAGATTCAACAACGCCATGGAGTAACGTAAATCCATATTTATAGTATGTGTTATTATGGATTATCTCGACTTCATACAAGCTTTCCTCATCTTCAGCGCCTTCATAGAAAGCGAAATACTCATTGCTCGCCACGATAGGCAATTGAGAAGCAGACTGCATTAAACAGTTTTTCATGTATGCAATAGCTTTTAATACATTTGATTTCCCGGAAGCATTGCCGCCGAAAATGACGGCGGATTTAAGAAACTCACCTTCATCTTGGGGCATAACCTTCGATTCGATGCTGAATGTATTAATTTCTTTAAGCTCCTTATCACTGGTCGCTTCCATGCTGAGACGATTTTCTTTGTAAAAAGATCTGCAGTTTTTAAATCTGAATCCTATAAGCATCTTCTACTTCTCCTTTTAAGATACGTTACAATTATACTATATTATACGCCAAAAATCAACGTCTTAGTGCTATGATTTGAAAAAATTTTGCAAATTTAAAGTCTAACATGATGATAAATTGACATTGGATTCATCTCGCTCCATAAAATTAACGAAAAGTGTATGGAGTTAATTAAACTCATTTTAGTGCATATTGACGGATATACCTCCGGATTTTGCCTTTCGCGGGCTGGTTGTAGCACAGGGCGAGGCAGAAGTCAACGGGAGAAAATTGTCACTGAAAATCTGAAATAACTTTTATTTTACCGACCTCGGTTTAACCGTGGTCGGTTTTTTGTATGCACAGAACATGGACGCAACAATTTTATCCTTGTCGTTGACTTCTGCCAGGCGCATTTCAAGATACCTTCCCCTCGTTTCGCCATGTGCTCCATAGCCCGTGCCGAAAGGCAAAATAAAATCTGGAGGTAAACTCATGAAAACAGATGTTCCCAAGTTCTCGGAATTCCGGAAGTATTATCTCTCGGAATTCGAATGGTTTGACGGTGAAGATTACATCACCTTTAACCTGGTCGGAATCGACCTGGTTAAAAACGAAGCCCAGGTTGCCGTGACAGACAGAGGCAGGATAAGTGTCATCACTTACGACCTTCTGACGGACAAAGACGGCGAGATCTATTTTGAATACGGCGCTATGTTCACCCGTATTTATTTGGATGATTTCGAGGAGGCAGCATAATGAAACTTACTCTTTCCAACGTAAAAGAACTCAAGCGGAACACGAAAAATCCTCTCACAAAACACGTCTGCAATTACGTCATTAACCGCTGGAGCGACTATGACAACAAGAAGCATATCTTCACTGATGTGCTGGACCACGGCTGCCAATCCGGCATTGTAGGTGAACTCATCTACTATACCGACACGGTGCGTTTCTACAAGCAGTACAGGCAGGAAATCAACGAACTGCTTTACGACCTTATGAATGGAACGGGTCTTTACGCTCCGTCCGAATTGTTCGGCAGCAGATGGGACAAGGAAGATCCCCTTGCGCAGGATACATACAATCAAAACCTGCTGGCGTGGTTCGGCTTCGAAGAGACGTTAAGAAACATTGGTTACAACTTTGAAACTTTACAGGAATGTATTTAAGGAGGATACGAAAATGACAGATAAGACAATCGCCAAAAAGGAAAAGGCGCTCGAACTGCTGAAAGAAATGGACATATACAAGCCGTACATACGAGGCTTTCGTGAAACGACAAGGTATGTTTCTTTGAAAACTTCGGAGGCTTTTGGCTCCATCAGGAACCGGAGATAGACCGTAAGCGACAGGATATAGAGGCAAAATACAACTGTCTTGTATACGCCGTGACGCACGAATTTACGCAATTCGGAGAACTGTACGATTTCCTTATCGTCACGGACTATCCCGAAGAATGGGATACTCTTGTATACAGTCAGGGAAACCGTCACACAGCTTTCGCGTATGTCTGGAACAAAGACGATGACTGGTGCTCGGAATTCGGCAGTATCACCGTACAGAGTTTCGGCGGCGGTATCAAGAGAATTGCATGATAAGGAGGAACAACAATGGCTTACAAGACAATGGCACATATCCACTCTCTCAAAGGAGAAATGGACGAGATAACAGTGCTCGAAGAATTAGGAAACAACGATTATATCGTGGACTACAAGGGCGTGAAGTGTCACGCCCTTTTTAACTGGTTTGTATGCGAATTCTACGCAGACGACATTTACAGGATTGTCAGGGAGGATAAAGATAATGGCTAAACTTGCAGATCTCAAAAAGTATATCGGATATGAATTTTCTTCCGGCGCTTACACCGGAGAAGATTACAAATCCTTTCAGACAAAGTACATCAACTATCTGAAAGCGATGTGTCGTGACAACCATTGGCGGCTCGTCAATGTCGGAAGAAACCACTATTGCTTTTCGGCGTTTATCAAAAGCACCCAAAACAAGTGCGTGTATATCTCCATCAGCGATGTCCGCTATTTCAACAACGAGTGGTACAACCACATTCTCATTCGCTCGGCAAAAGATGAACAGGATTACAGAGGCGGTTTCAACCACTACACAACGCTGGAACATCTTGACGTTAAGACAGCGGAGCTACTGGACGATTTACCGTTTTAAGGAGGTTTATATGAAATCCGTTATACGGGAACTTTACTACGGCAACATTCATGGCAAAAACATAGTGCTGCCGGAAAAAACGCGAAAGCAGGAACTGGCTCTTTACGATAAAGTAAAAGCTACACTTTCTGCTGAAAGCGAAGCTCTTTTCGAAAAATTCCTTGAGCTTGTCGAAAACAATTATGATATGCTCATGCGCAGGATCTACAAGCGCGGCATTACTACCGGGATGCTGCTTGCTATTGAAGCGTTTGAGGAAGGAGATAAGTTATGCGACTGAACCTTGAAGCCAAAACCAAAGAACAAGAACTTATAAAGGCATACCTTGAAGAAAACGCAAGCGAAACGCTTGCAGAGAAAATAAACAACGGTGTGCCTTTTCAAAAGGACGGAAAGACACTAATCAACAAAAAGACGCTGGACGGCTTTATGAAATTCGCATCGGACGAGGCAAGGAAACTTGCCTCAAAAGGTGCCAATTCCGCCTGTGTGGAAGACAAGGTCGTTTACGGCTGGGCAGTCCACTACTTTAAGGAAGACAGTATCGTGGGTACACTCTACAACGAGGACGGCACTGAATACAGGATACAGCCCAAAGCGACATCTAAGGCGCCGGTTGCGAAAACACAGCCAAAACCGCAGCCAAAACCGCAGATGTCCATGTTCGACCTGATGGGCGATGACCTCGAATGCAAGCCTGCCGAGGAAAAGTCCGATGACGAGCAAGACGATATGCCGTCCGATGAAGAGATACAGGAAATCATGGCAGAAATCGCCGAAGAAGAACAGAAAAAGCCTTCTGTTTCTCCCGTGTATCTGAAGTATCTGGATGTGCAGGACAAGTATCCGCAAACCGTTATTGCCATGCGCTTGGGTGACTTCTATGAAGTGTTCGGTAAAAATGCCGAGATACTTGCAGACGAACTTCCCCTTACTCTTACAGGCAGGGACGTAGGTCTTGAAAGCCGTGTGCCGATGGTAGGATTTCCGTATCACGCTTCGGATATGTATCTCAAGAAAATACTCGGATATGGGCATAGCGTCGTTCTGGTTGAAACAGACGGAAATGTCCATACAATGCCAGATGAACGCGATGTGGATTTAGAAACGGGCGAAATACTCTCCGAAGAGGAAATGCGTGAGTTTGACGGAGACATCGAAGAGCCCAAAGACCTTAACGATGACATCGACACATCAGCATTCGACAAAACTGCGCTTGCCGTTCTGGACGGCATATTCGGCGACAAAATCACAGTGAGGTGAACCATGAACGCAAATTACATAAGACCGATCCCAAAAAGAATAGAAAATCGCATCCTCTCATACGACGCAAAACACGGCGACAACAAAGGACTGCGCTTTTATGCGTATCTCACGACGATACAAAAAGAACTCGTGAAAATAACCGTTGCCGTGCGCAACAAAGGTAAAAGAACGCGGCTCATAAAACAGGTAGCAATTCACGGCGTGTATTCGGACAAATGCCTTGTGCGGGACATCGAGTACAACTACATGGGCGGATACCGCGTAGGCTGGTTTGCCGAAGGCATAAAGTATCCGTGCAATATATCGCCTTTCTACAACGACGGCAAATGGTATGCCGTTGAATACAAGTACTTTAATCCGTGGGCGCCCGTTGTCAATGTGAAGTTTGTGCTCTCCATTCCGCAGTTCCGCTATTCGGCCGTGGATATACAGGATCCGCCCTGTATCATTACCTATCTCCGCACTTATCTTAAATACCCGCAGGTAGAATACCTCGTTAAAGCCGGCTTGGGTAAATTCGCGGACAGCACGATGATACTGAAGAAAATCGGCGAGGACAAGGCATTCCGCAAATGGTTGATGGCACACCGCGCAGAACTTACGGAGCATTACTACTACGTTGATGTCATACTGCGCGCGTATAGGACAGGCAAGTCGCTCGATGCCTTACAGACTTACCGTGAAGCGAAAATAAAGCTCTCTCACGACCAGCACTTAAAGCCGATATGCGAACTTTTCAAAGGCGCAGAACGCGAACGATTTTTCGATTACATTTCAAATCAGAACACCAATGCCAATACCTATCTCGACTATCTCAAAGCCTGCCAATATCTAGGCTTGGATATGTCAGAAGAGAAGAACCGCTTTCCGCACGATTTCAAACGCTGGCATGACATCCGCATAGACCAATACGCCACGGCGCAGGCGGAAGCAGACAGAAAGGCGAAACAGGAACTTTATGAACAATTTGCCCGTATCGCCGAAAAATATCTGCCGCTCGAACACGACAAGAAAAGCGCCTTTATCTGCATAATTGCGAGAAGCCCAGCAGACCTCATCCATGAGGGCGAAGTATTGCATCACTGCGTTGGACGTATGAACTATGACCAGCGTTTTGTCCGTGAAGAATCGCTGATATTCTTTATCCGTACAAAGGAAAAGCCGGATACTCCGCTTGTGACACTTGAATATTCGCCGCACAGTCACAAAGTCCTGCAATGCTATGGAGAACATGACCACAAGCCGAGCGAAGATGTCTTGCACTATGTCAACAAGATCTGGCTGCCTTACGCCAACCGCACTATCAAGAAACTTGCCGCATAGGAGAAATACACAATGATTTACGTTACACATGATTACACCACCAAAGAATTCGACAACGAGGAACAGGCACTGGCCTATATCCGGGAGGAAATGGACAGACAGAAGCTGTCCTATACCCCTGTCGTTGATTTTCATGACGGCGATGTACGGGTACTTGTATTTCAGTACTACACGCTGTATATGGAAGTTTTCATCATTCACAGACAATTCGATATCAGGAGGATATAACTATGGTAAATTATTTCAGGATCACGGCATATCATCCCGCCAAGAACATTTCCGCTGTTTTTGACAGCAACGGTATGTTCGAAAAACTCTGGCAGTTCAGCGCATACCTGGTAGGCAAGGGCTTTAAAATACTTGCTGTCGGCGGAGAAGAAAAGTTCAGCGACGGCGATATGCCGAAAGCTGAATACGACAATGTCCACATAATCCTTCGCGCCTGCAAGAGCGGAGAGCCCGAGATAAAAGGCAACCGCATAACGGTAGAAGGGAAGACCTATACCACCATATAGTAACATCGAAAAAACCGCTTCGTCGCGGCTTTTTTCATGCTGTTTCGGTAACATCATTGCTATATTTACTCAATCAAGTAGAAGTGCCATACTTATATCGTAAACAAATTCGGCAGATACCCGGTCAATAAATTTTCGGCTAATCTTTGATGAATACCAAGATCAGCCGAAATTCGCACTTGAAAACATTGGTCTGTAAAGTCACTTAAGCCTGTAATAGCAGGTATTTTTGCCTGTACCTTCACGCTTGAGTTCGCCTGCGGCCACCAATTTACGCAGCGCAAAATTAGCCGATAAAGAGTTGCTTATGTATATCAGAATTTGCAACCGTGGCGTGTGCTTGTCTTTGATACGAGAGCGCCAGCGCTACGCGCCGCCGCGACAAGCACACGCCACTTCACAAACTTGACTGAAATACGGAAAAGCGGAGCAGTCCGGACGCGGCATCGCCGCTGAACCGCTTTGCGATTGCCGCGCTGTTTCCATGACTGTCATTTTCCGTTTTATACCGTATTTACCATTCGAAGTTCAATTACATTTGCGCATTTGGTCGATGACGTTTTTGCTTACTGCTCCCATATAGCAGCCTTCGTCCCAGCACGAAAAATCGTCATATAGAAGCAGTTTCTTATCTTCAAGGCCTATCGGGCAGACGACGTCTTCGTCCATAATATCCGAAATGAAGAATTGAGGAAGTCCCTTTGAATAGACCATTTTTTCTCCCGTTTTCTCCATGTATTTCGTGAGATACGCTATCGCTTCGCCGAGCATAGAACGATCATCCACTGTCTTAAAGTCGGATCTTCCGAACCTTTCATTGAAGTAAGTGTTCTGCATTGTCGTCTGCACTTTTTTCTTGACAGGAGAATAGTCCTTAACCTCTATAAGTTTGCCCGGCATCGAGCCGTCCGGAATGAAGAACAGTCCATGGAAGTGGAGCCGCCGCTTTTCGGGAGAACGCTCCCATACCCCGACATACTTCCAGCCCTTGCGGTGGCACATCATTTTGAAGCAGCCGCGCAACTTCCTCATAAAACTCTCTTCGGTATGCTTTGCCCCATCGTAGGTGAAAGTGCAAAAATAGTTGAAGTCTTGCAAATTCACCTTGCGCGTAAGCCTGATACGCCGACAAATCAGATTCCGCAATTTCCGCTCAAACTGCACTTCCACATACTTTATCGTACTATCTTCATCCTTAAAGTACGGCTTCATGTTGCGAACAATAAACTTCTTCCTCGCGCTTCGGGATTGCCCTACCGACTTTTGATACAGTTCTTCAAAGAGTTCCTTCCTCGTCATCGTCCTTGATCTTACCCTCTTTTCAACCACAGATTCGACCTCTCCCTCGTTTTCCGTATGCGAAGACGGCGCATCGTCATTTTCAGGCGGTGCGCTTTCTTCTTGACTTATATTCTCTTCCCGTTCCGTAGTCTGCTGCTCTTCCTGCTCCGTAACTTCTATTTCTTCTTCCGGCGGACGGAAACGCCGTCTTGACGGCCTTGTCGTGTGCGGTATCGCTATGTAATGACTGCCGTCAAAATACACCTTGCATTCGCCATACGGCATATAGACCTCCTTTTGCCGTAAAGGAGGCGGACAGCCCGTACTTTAAGCAGAACCGTTGCCGTCCGCGTCCTTATACAGCGAGTTGATGAAATAACTGTTCTGCATTTTCAGTTCCTCAACAGTCGCTTTTTCCGTTGCGTATTCCAGATAATCCATTAGTCCCGTCTTGCTCTTTGCCGCCATGTCGTTGAAATAGTCGCTGAAACAGTCCGTGCTGAACCGCTGCGCGTAGATCTTCGCGCTCATCAGGTAATACTTCTTGTTCTCCGTCTTGCCGTCCATCGTGCCGCGCTCTTTCTCTATCTTCAGAATGGAGTAACCATAACGGTTGTAGATGCGCAGATTTCGCCGCCAGAGCCATGCCATTACGCTCTTCAAAATGTGTACAAGCAATGTGTTGTCTCCGCGCCGGAAACGGAAGTCATAGTACAGCGAGATAAAGTGGTTAAACGCCCACTCCGAGAGCATTTCCTCTATCGTATAGAAAGGGAGGGAAAGCCGAGTATCTCCGGACGAAACGATATGTACCACATCGCAGAGATCCCTCGCGTCCGCGCCCCAGGACTCCGGCCTTTGCTCGTCAGTAAACACCTTGATGAACGGGAAGTTGTCTACCGTAGCCGAGTGTCTGCACATTTTCAGCCACGAATTGAACAGATCGTTTTTCTGGTTGGTGTCGTCCGAGCCTTTCCTTACTTCCTTGAGTTCCAGATTGTTGCCGCGCTCTTTGCCTATCTCCGTAATACCCACAACTCCAAACTCAAAACTGCCTGCCTTCGGGTTGTTTTCCAAGACCTTGCGGCCCAAGCGTAACACATCGAAATCGAGGATATGCGCGTGCCTGCTTTGAGGTCGTCTGCGCTTCGGAAAGAAGTCCGTAAGCCACATCGGGAAGTTGCCGTTATCCGCCATCAGATTATCCGTGCGGACGGAGTAGTTCGCCACGATGAGGCTGCTCTCCAAGACATAGATGAAGTACGCCTGCGCGTAGGTTTCCAGCACATCGAATAATCGGCTTATTTTGAGCGAATCGTCAAAAGTCGTATCGTAACGCTCATAATCGTATCCGAAAAGTTGCGTTTGCGCGTTTCTGTGTCGTATGAACCTTGACCGTTTCAACGCCACCCAAGCCTTGACAGAGGCAAGATTATAGACCGTCCCATGTTCCATACAACGCCGCAGTTCGTCCTCAAAGGCTATCCACGGAAAGTACGGAAATTTCATATCGTTCTGCTGTAAGATTTCCAAAGCCTTTTGACGGAACATCACCTCTTGCGACAGTACCATGTCCGTGATGAGCGTTGTCTTTTTCTTGCCCATTGAGCCGCACGCCATACTGACTATTGGCAGCTCGTTTATAAAGCCGCAATTCCTTGCCTCAAAGTGTCTGAGTCTGTTCAAGGCAATATTTTTCCGCCACCGGTCGAACAGCAGCCAAAATACGAAGGCAATGATCCACCACGGGAAATAGCGGAAAATGACCTGCAAGTCGATGAACAGCTTGCAGATCTGCACATACAGGTTAGCGACATCGAAGCTCAGCACGAAATAGAAGTAATACGCGAGAAAGCCCGTTACTATACTTGCAGCGTTGAGACTGAACACCCATATACCCACCCAAAGTATCCACACCGCCCGATGCTCCGCAAGAAAGTCCCGATACGACAGTACAGTCCTTTTCAACGGCAGATAAAGACACCGCGAAAACGACTTGAACACTTTCAGCGGCACGGTGTCCTTGTTATGCTTTGTATTGCCGCTCTTGTACAGCCACCAGATAAGAAGTCCCAAGATGAGCAGGCACGGAAGGCTGATTGCCACGACCTTCAACAGCACGAGCATCACATCTCCGACCTTTGACCAATACGCCGCGAAATTCTCTCCGTCTATGAGCAATGCAAAGAACGATTCCGACTGCGAAGTGAAGCCCTCTAAGTCAGACGGGAGAAGGATGCCCCAATCCATTACCGATGAATACTCTGTGACGGACGGCACAATATTATGCTCTATTCCGAACAGCGTGCAGAAGTAATACCCTACCGACAGTCCGAAGTCCTTGACGGTTTCTCCGAAACGAAGATATGAGTCCGAAAATACGAACGCCGCAAGCAACGCAAATGCCGCTGTTATCAACACGGACAGGCAAATATTAAATACTCTGCGCCTGTTCATAGACCACCTCCAAGGCTACCGCTGTCTCTTGCGTGGCGGTAAGCCGGCTACCCGTATAACACAGATAGCCGACCACGATTACCGCCACAACCAAGAGAACGACTGACATAATTCTCTTGACCGTTTTCATTTACACCTCCAATCCGTCCGCATCATCGGGAGGCTTCTGCGCCTGCTTTACGACAGGTTCCTTCTGCCCCTTCTTTTCCGCTTTCCTCTTCCGTCTGTTGTCTATCCCCTTGAACAATGCCGCTATTGCCCTGAACGGCAGACAGATGAGCCAGAACAGGAATTTGAGGATATACGGCAGTATCGGGAACAGAATGATGATAAGCAGGACTATCAGCACAATGGCGAGCAGGATCTGCCACCACTCCCACTCGGAAGGCATCTGCACAGGCGGAGTTATCGCGTTGACGATATCCATAGGGCTGGACACCACGGGAATGACCGTATATACGCCGTCCCGATTAAAAGTCAGCTGGATAATGTCAAAATCGAAGAACACGCTCTCCCAAGCCCTGTACGCCTGCCCGCTCGTATGCTTGTCCGGCAGGATATTGCGAAGCTCCATAATGTCCACCGCCGCGGAATAGTAATCCGTAGTGGCGAAACGAAACAACACGACCTGTTTTTCCTCGTCATCCTTGCCGCTGACGGTTGTTGCGTCCTTGAAATAGTCCCGAAGCGCCTGCACGTCGTTTGCGTTGACAAGCAACCGCTCTGCCACCTCTTCATTACTCCCGTCCAAATCGCTTTCCTGCACGATGTAGATGGGCGAAACGGTCTTGCTTTCTTCCTGCGGAATACCGCCGAATATTGTGTCCCACAAGCCCCAATTTACCCAATTATCCCAGAAGGACGGATCGGTTTCCTGCCAGCTCGTCAGCTTCTGCAAGTCCACATCGGCGTCGAAGTCGTAGTACGAATAGCCTTGCTGTATCTTGCCGAACTCCGTATCCATCTTGCGGTAGTCGTCGATGTCGTCCGCAAACAAGTCCGCGCTTATCGTGCCTTCTTTGATGGGCAACGTGCCGCTGTCAAAGGTCTTGTTGTAGTTCTTTATGTACTCGTACAGCGCATTGCTTTCTACACCGCCGATGGACACAATGTCTGCATACGGATCGTATTCCTCGATATTGTCCACCTTGAAAAGGTAATACAGCGCGTCCGCAGGCATATGCAAATAGTTATCACCAAGATTCCAGCCCCATTTTGCCACCATCATTCCGCCACCGCCGTCACCGGCTTGCTGACTGAGAGACAATACTGAATCGTTATGGTTGTAGCCGAAATATTCGCCGATGTACGGGTACGCTTGATCGTAAAACTCCTGATTGCTCGTCACGACAATATCTTTGGTCTTGTACTCATACCATTCCGCCTTGATGCGCTGTAGCTTGCCGTAGGTATCGAAGAAACGCTGCGGCACGGCGAAATACACCGTATCCAGCTGATACTGATACCCTGCGCCCTTGCTCGAAGTCTGCGTGCGGTAGAAGGTGTGCTTGACGTCCAGCGTGATGGTTTCGAGATACTCCACCGAACTTTCCAGCGTACTCTTCGCACCCGCGTCCGGACCGTAGCCTGCCGCATAGCCCGTAAATTTGTATGTACCGTTCACGGGATACTCGGTCGCGTTGTTCGCTCCGTAAGTCAGAAGCTCTATGCCTGAAACATCGTACCTGCGCTCGTTACTGTTCACTCTGTCCTTGAATGTCGTTCCGTTTATCTCGCGGTCTACTACCTTGAATTTGTAGAACAGGTTCTTGTAGTTGCTGTCCTCGGACTTGCTCAAAAACAGAAGATCGAACTTTGCGTAGTCGTTCGGGTTTCCCTCGGAGTCATACGACACCGCCATCTGGATCTTGTTGCTCTTGCTGTTCGTGGAGATGTTCAGCCCTTGCGGATTATACACATAGACATACAGCCCGTAATTGCCCTGCATATTGCCCTTGTACGAGTAGCAATACTCCACGAAATTGACGATCTGCGCCTGACTGTCCTCGTCATACGGATAGTCCTTCACATCGAAAGGCTGCCCGTTCACGGTGGAAGAGGTGAGGTCGTCCATGACATTTGTCTTGTCGTAGTTCAGTTCGCTGCCTGCCGCATAAGTGATATCCGGCGCCGCCGAAACGACGACGCCGAACACCATAACTATCGCGATAAGACAGACGAAGATTCTTTGCCTTACCGTGCTCAAAACTCAATCACCTCCTGATCCAATGTGACTCCCGCCACTTCCTGTAGCACGGAGAAGTAGAGCGTAACGCTCGCTTTGCCGTTATACGACGTGACGATGAGCGCGTACATATCCTCGTAGCCCTTGTCGCTGCAATCGCCGATCTCGTTGTTCGGGTACACCGCACGCAACACTTCCGTAACGCCGCCTTTGGGCGTTATCGTGAAAGAGGTTTCCTCGCGCGCTATGTCGAACCCCGCCGTCAGGTCGGTTTCCGCCTGAAAGGAATACACCTGATCGTCCAGAGTGAAGTCGAAGTCTTTGCCTTCGACGGCATGGGGGACGACCTTGACGGAATATCCGCTGACGTCGCCTCCCGCCGAGCCGAAGGTGTATTTGACATCTACGGTGAGCGGTTTTTCGTTCGTAACTTCATAACCGCCCGCGCTCGTGAGGATGTCTTTTCCGTCCACCGAAACGTAGAAGGTCTTGAAATCGCTCGTGAAACCGCCCGTGAACCTGACGATGACTGCGATCACGCCGGCGACAACAAGCAGAACGAGAATGTACGCGATCACTTTGCCTACGGTTTTTCCTGTTTGCTTGTTCGTGCTCATGGCTCACCTCAGAAAGTTACGATGTCGTCCGCCAGCACCACATTCGTGACCGTCTTGACGGGACGGACTTTGAAAGACGTGCTGACACCGCTGTTGGTTTCGGTGACGATGACTTCGTAGTACCAGTTGTCGTCCGTGTACTCGCGGAACCGGTTTTCATAGGTGATCATGTTGCCGTTACGCACTGAACTCGTGTAGTAGCTTTCCAGCGTACAGTTGACATTGACAGTCAGTTTGTTGCCGCTCACGGACCAGTCGAACACGCTCGGTTCATACTTGGAAACTGTCGTGACGTCCGCGATGTTCACAGTCTGTTCCGTTCCTTCTTCCCATGTCTTTCCGTCATTTACCGTGTAATAATACTGCGTTTGTGTCTTGAAGCTGCCGTGCCCCTTCACTTCAAAGGTATAATTGCATTCCGCACCCACTGTACCGAATACGTTCCCGGGCGTGATATCAAAGGTGTACGTATTGCTCGCGCCGATCTCATAATATTTACCGAACGAACCGGTCTTTTCGGTAAGGTTATCGCAATCGACGGAGAGAGTGGTCGAATTGCCCACGAACAACACCTGACATGTATCAAAGAACGCACCTTCGCGTGAAGTCACCGTGACGAGCGCTTCGCCGTCGAACGCCTGCAGGCAGGTGAGCCGTGCGGTTGCGCTGCCGTCAGAATCGGGAGTAAGCGTCAGATACTCCGAGATATCTTTCGTCTCTTCCGTATCCATCCACTCGATCGTCCAGTCCACAGCTTTGTTCTTGGCGTCTTCCGGATAAACATATGCGGTAAGCGTTTTGCTGACCGAACCGTTTGCCTCCGTGACGGCAGCGGTACTCTGCGCCAGGACGAGGTTCTGCACTTTTATCTCCGCTTTTTGGAGATTTCCGTCTGCAGGATTGTCAGCTGCCACATCGGTGGCACCCGCAGAATTCGGCCCTGGCGGTGAGGTCATGTTTGCGCTTAGTACCCCTATAAAAACGATACATGCGGCGAGCAGCAGTGCAAGGACTGCGATGCAGATCGCCTGCGGATTGATGCGCAATTTCTCATTTCTTGCGTTTTTCATGAGCCCTCCTTAAAACTGCATCTCGGTCGTATTGACAGATACGCCCGTGACCACTTCGTCGTCAAAACGGATGTCGATGACCTTGCTGATACCCGAATTGTTCTCGGTGATTTTCACCTGGAAATAGCAATCGTCCACGAAAGAGCGGAACTTGTTGAAGTAGGCAACGGTACGCCCGGAGTCTATTCTCTGTGAACGCTCGTAGTAGCTTTCGATAGACTTGATCGAATTCACCGTAAGCACACCGTCAGAATAGGTGACGGAGATAAGATCGTCCTTTATGGTATCCAGGGATACCGTTTCGTCCGAAGCATCATACCAGACGTCTTTGCCGCTGGAGTTATAATGCTCCATATAGCCGAGGATAAGGTTGCCGACGCCGGACACTTCGCAGGAGATGTCGTCAAAGCCCGCCCCCACACTTCCGAACGGGTTAGTGAGGGAGACGTTGAAGGTGGACGCCACGCCGATACCCACGACATAATCCCCGTTCTCCTGAGTGATATTTGTGTCGAGCACGATATCCGTAGGCATTCCCACATAGGTCACTACGCAACTTGCCTGATAGCCGTTTTCTCTCGTGGTAACGGTCACGATGATGTTGCCGGTGAAGGGCTGCTTGCAGGTGACGGTCGCCACTGTGCTGCCGTTCGATGCGGGCGTGACCGTGACATATTGCGTCACGTCCGTTTCGTTGGTATCGTCACCCCATGCGACAGACCAATCCACATACTTATTGCTCGCCGTAGCGGGAAGAACCGTAGCGGTAATGGTTTTGCTGACGGAGTTATCCGCCGCAGTCACGGCTTGAGCGCTCATTTTCAGAGCGATAAACTCCGTGTTGTGCATAGTAGCCGCGAAATCACCCACCGCCGCTTCCGCAGTAACGGAACTTTCTGCATCTTCATTCTTCTCCGGAACGGACATGACGAGAGAAGCGATCATTCCCGCGAACAGCACCCCGATGAGCACGAACACGACGATCCATTTCACCGCGTCCGACTTCTTGTGTTGATTAAGTTCGTTATAGTTCATGTAAACCTCCTGAAATTAAGTAAGCTGCGGCTCGAAAGCATTCTCCCAAGCCGCAGCGGTTTTTGTTATGCCGTCTTTTTGACGAGCATGTTGAGAAGCGCTTTATCCGAGTTGCGGTACGGCTTGATACTGCACTCGTAGATTTCTCCGTCCTCGTCCACTGTCTGCACGGCATAGGTGTTGCCGGAGATGACTTTGCCGGTGGACTCGTCCTTGATCTCATACGGCTTCAGCTTGAGTTCCGCCGCCATTGCGTCGCCGAACACGATATCCAGCACCGTATATCCGCCTTTGTCGGGCGGAACGACCGCCACCTTGACCTCTTTGCCTCGGATGTTCCCCTTGATGAAGTAGGAGAAGAACGTCCTGCCGTTTTTCTCGAAAGTCTCTCTTTCCACGAAAATCTGATTTGCCATTTTCCTTGATTATCCTCCTTTACTTTTTACCTCTGGTCTGCGAGATCGCCCTCGCTTCCTGTTTGCTCTTGCCCTCGGAAAGGGCTTTCTTGTACTTGTACATACCGGCATGGTCGGACTGTGCCTGCAGATACCCGGAGCGGATGCCCGCCTCATAATCTGTCAGTTCTTTGCCTTCCTTCGGGCCGTAGGTATGCACCTTTGCCTTCCTGTCCTCCGCATAGCCCTTCGCCCTCTTGGAAGGTACGGACCAGCGGCGTCTGTTGTACTTGCTGTTTGCCACTTTTGCCTCCTGAAATTTGAATTTTGGTTGCCCGTCATGCCGATACCCGACCGAGCCGAGAGTTGCGAATGCTTGCATTTATAACCGAGGCGAAGAAGGGTACATCCCAAAGGGATATAGCGCAGCTATTAAGTTGTATATGGTAACGAACGCTTTTCTCATGGACCGCTGTCCTATGCGATGTCTTACGGTGAGCGGCCGCTCTTACACTTCGAAGTACCGCACAGGATTCGCCTTAAATTCTTTGCGTCCGGTTACGCCTCAGTCAGTCGATGTATTTTCGCGTATACATCGTGGTCGGCAGACGCTTTCCGTCTATGTGCCGACGCCTGGAGAAACAGAGCTTATACAGAAGATCCCTTTCGGGCGTCCGCAGATAGTAGGTGTCGTAGCTGCATATCGCGCTCGTTTCAGAATCGCTCATGACGACTCTCACGACCTGCTTTACGATATAGCAATCTGTCCTGTACACGTTGTCTGCATCGCCGATGAAATCCGGAACCTGATTTCTCATATATTGCATCCTCCTTGTTTATTCAGTGCCTGCTCAAAAAACAGACAAAGTTTGTTGTTTAAGTCCTTTATGTAATTGATAGAGTAATCGCGGTCATATGCAAACGCAGCCTGTGTGTTGTTCTGCATATACAGCGATACATAAAGGTCGAAGAGAACGGGCGGCGCCTTTTCTATGATGCGATTGTACCTTTCCGCCTTCTGGATCACCGAACTGCGCACGTTTTCACGGCTGGCTCTGTCAAAGACTTCCTTGTGCGCATAGTAATATCGAATATCTTTCAGATCCTCTCTTATAGCAGTCAGTCCGTTCATCTTTGTTTCTCCTTCCTGTCCGGCAAAGAAAAGTCCCTCAGAATGGTGCGAATCACCAAAGCATCATGATCGGGAAGGGAAGACGCAAGATTTAACAGCAGATTTTTCTGAACGTCATCCAGATACCTTCTGCCCAGCCTGAAGCCTTCCGCCACAAAGATACCGCCGCCGTTTCCCTGGACTGTATAAACGGGGTAAGAACATGAGAGCACGAGAATATCGTTGCGGATCGTGCGATGGCTGACGTCAAATTCGGTCGCTAAATTTTCGACCGTATCACGCCTGCGATCGCATAACGCTTCGAGTATTAACTGTCTGCGTTCCGCCGTGCTCTTCAACGCTTTTTACCTCCTTTGCCGTTTTCTTGGCTGTATTCTATCTGGCAAACCGGCAGCCTAATTGCCTGTTTGAAAAATTTTTCGAAATTTTTTTGAGAAAACAAAAACCCCGACAAACCGACCTCCCAAAAAGGGAAATCCGTTTGTCGGGGCCTCTCGATTCTCCGGTTTAACCGTCCGACTTACTGAGAATATGACCTGCGACAGGATTTACACGATGGCGCTGTTTCAGCCACGACCTGAAGCGTCGTTATTCCGTATTCAGTTTTCGATCTGTTCGCCGGGCGGCGGGGTGATGTCTATCCGCTCGTGCCTTCGGCTCATGCGTTTGCTGACCATGATCAGGCCGCATCGCGCGCATTGCAGTTTTACCAGCCCTCCTTCATTTCTGAAGCCTGTCATTACATGCCCGCAGTTTATGCAATGACGCCTTGTGGGTTTCCATGTGCTTTGCATATGACATAGATCCTCCTTTCCCGTGGTCCGCAAGATGGAATTTAAGAAAACTGCATTGGCGCGGTCGGGAACTCCGGCGCCACAGTGATCTTATCTCATCGGAGCCATAAGCACGGGCATCTGCCCGAATCTTATCTGTACATTTTGATGCAGCCGACCAGAACCCCTTGCACCGCGCATTCGTCCACAACGATGTCTTTCATACGCTTATTTTCAGGGTGGAGCACGATCTTCCCGTCTTTGCGATAGAATCGCTTGAGCGTTGTTTCTCCGTCCACCAGGGCGACAACAATATCTCCGTCATCCGCCGTATCCTGATGCTGCAGGACGATGAGGTCGCCCTCGTTGATCCCCGCGTCGATCATGCTGCTGCCGAAAGCGCGAAGCATGAACAGGTCGCCGTCACCGAACAAAGCCTTCGGAAGAGCAAAACTCTCCTCTATGTGCTCCACGCCGTAGTTCGGTTTTCCGCACGCAATCTCCCCTACAAGCGGTACGATCTTGGATTCACCGCGGAGCAGGGAAGGAAGCGGCTGGATGGAACCGTTTCTCTCCAGAGTCAGGCGACCGCTGCGCTCGAGAGCACGGATATATCGCTGTACCGTAGCCAAAGACCCTAGCCCCAGCGCATGCATCACATTCCTGAAACTCGGCGCCCTGCCATGCTCTTTCTGATACCCGATGTTGTACTCGGCGACCGCATTCATCGTTTCTTCGTCCAATACCCGCATCTTTGCCTCTTTCTAAAACAAAACTTTGCGTTTCGTTATCATGCCTGTATTATATCAAAAGCGAGACCCTGATGTCAAGGTCTCGCTGTACAAGTTTACGGACTGTGGAAAGAAAACTATTAAAAAACTAATGCGTCATTGCTTCCCGAAAATAAATGCAACTATTCTATCACCAGCCACATCCGTCGCATCTTCAATATCCTTCTTACACCAATATGGCTTAGTATTATTTGCATATTTCTTAACTAAAGCTGAAGCGATAGGATAATTACTATCAATATAGCCTGTCTTATCAGAAAGTTTCGTAGACACCTTAGTTCTAAACCACTCGTTACCAATAGCCCTATTAATTTTTTCTTCGAGAAGTATCTTATTGCCAAGCTTGTTTACAAAATAGTCAAATTCTTCCTTACTAGCAATCTGAGCATCTTTTCTAATAACATCAAGATTTGCACCGCTTTGCGGCATAATATGCTCTATATCATACTTGTTACCAAGGACAAACGATAGACCATTTTCGTTGGCAAACAGATACTCATTCAGATACACGAGCATGTTTTTGTCGTACTCACACACATACTTTTTGATGTCAGGAATGTCCCATCTATCGGAAATATGCTTATCAAAATCCGCTTTTATTTCCTGAACGGGGACAGAAATATCGGCCATTTTTACTATCTCACCGAATAGGAATGTCTTAAACAAACTGCTTGAATAGCCTATGTCTACAAGTTCCAATACGGTAAACAACCTCAGCAAGCAAATAGCAATTTCATTAATCGTCTGCTCTGATATATCCTCCGCCTTAAACCGATGGAAATAACTCGCCAAAAAGAATTTTGCGTTGTCATTAAACTTCAAAAGAACCTGTATGACCGGATAGGCGGATACTTTCTTCCATATTTTTGCTATATTTATCAGCTGATCACAAAGTCCGATAGGATCATTAAGAAGGTCTTTATTCTCTTCGGTAAAATATCTTCTAAGACCCGGCGTTGTCACGTTTATTGAGCCAGTAGCCGTAACGATCTCATTATTCTTATTCTTCGCTCGTTCAAAATACATTTGCTGCATAAGAATAGCATCTATATTAGCAATGCCATTTTGCTTTAACTCATCTATTAATTCTATCAGTTCTTTCCATAGTTTTGTGAACTCATCACTGACTTTGTTCTTTTCTGCCTGAGCATAAAGTTTTGCTGAAATAATATCTGAATCGTAAAGAGGCAGCCCATCAGAGTTTAAGGAATTAAACATAGTGATAGCCTGTTCTACTTGCCAGCTCTTAATTTCGATAACTTCACAGCTATCCAAAAGAGTTTTTGCGAAGTTGTTAAGCTCCGAATCAGAAAGCTCTTTTGCTCTATCATAAAAAAATTTGAAATTTCTAAAGAAATTCGTGTACTTATTATCTTTCTGCTTGCGGGGAATTTTGATAACTTTAGACTCTGCTTCAGCATAGTCAACAGCCCCTAATATCGTCTGTAACTCTGTCTTATAAAGCTCATTTATTGAATAATTTTCTATTATAGGCTTGCTGTTGCAGATCGCTCTATCGATTACTATATCAGGCCGGTCAGGAATTTCTTCTGTTTCTGCCTTATATAGGATGCCCATAATCTTTCTTCTGCGTTCCTTTAGTCCTCTACACAGGCTCTCCGAATCAACATCTTGACTTGTGGTACCTATTGCTACATTAATACGAACTAAAAGAGCTTTCATTAGCAACAAAAACGTTGTCGTTCTCTGCTGTCCGTCAATAAGACCAAATAGTGTATCATCGTTTTGGCAATTGATAATGATAGTGCCAAAGAAGTATCTATCCTTGCTATCACTGTTCATAAAATCTGTTATATCCTGCCATAATTTATCGCAGTTATTGACAGACCAAGAGTAAGGTCTTTGATATTCAGGTATCGTGAATATCGTATCCTCTTCCAATTCGAGATATGCACCGATTTTACGGAGTTTTGGTTCAATACTTTTTGCCATAATATTCAACCTTCTTTCTATTATTTCATCTTATGCATTTTTACAGGCAATATCGAGGTATTATTTATCACTTTTCAAGTCATCGTAAATACTCTTGATAAAGATACCTAGCACTTCTTTTTTCAACGCTTCGTCATTCAAAAGCAGTGAGAAAAACTCTTGATTTTGCTGCAAACCATCAAGCAACGCTTCGTCAACACCTGTAAAATATGAAAACTCGAAGTTGTTCAAGGTGTTTGTCTTGGCACTTGCAATCAAGTCAGGATTCTTTTTCATAAGATCACGGATTTGCAAAGCAGCCTTGAACGCCACATCGCTATCAAAGGATTTTCCAGTTTTACTGTTGACTTCTTTGATAATATCTGAAAGCCGTTGTTCTTCGTCCTCCGTCAAATTAAATGTTTCTGCCGTAGGCAACTTGATGGTTGGATTGCCAATAAGAGCTGTACCTTTTTGTTCTTTACCTTTCTTTTGATAGAAATTTGAGGCCTGGATTTTACCCTTCAAATCAAATCCGGCGCCTGGCGAACCTATCTTAAGATACGGCAGTAGCCAAACAATAAAATTATATTTCTTGTGCAAGTCAACATCCATAAAGGAAGATACCTGCAATAAGAATTCATAAAAACGAACAAAGTGGCGCAATGTAAAATATAGCTCGCGCTGTTGAGCCTCTTTTAAACCCTTGAATACCTTGTTTGCCTTTGAAAGATAGTACGTAATCCGCTCCTCCTTCTTACTAGGGATCATCTCACTATCATAAAAATATTTGTTAGCGCTTTCGACATCCTCAAAAGAGAACAAATAATAGCTGTCAATTTTGGAATCCAACTCATAAACAAGTTCGGGAGTGACCGTGTTACACAGCAATGTTGTCGTATAATATGGCTTAAATGCGTTGACAATCTCGTCAATCGTATTTACAAAGTCCAAAATGAATGTCTTTTTATTATACGGTGGATAGATTCGGTTCAATCTTGAAAGCGTTTGAACGGCGGAAATACCGCTTAACTTTTTCAAAACATACATCGCAGCCAATTTAGGCTGATCAAAGCCTGTTTGATACTTATTAGCCACAAGAAGAACTTGATAATTTCCCTTGTCAAACTTGTCCGGCGTATAGTCCTCGCTAAAACCATTAATTGAACTTTCCGTATAATATTTATCCGTAGATTCTGATTCTCCCAGTTGTTTTTCGGTAATCTTACCCGAAAATGCAACAAGTGGATGCACATCAGTATAACCTTTCCTTTCGACGTACTCATTAAATGCACGATAATACTTAACTGCTTCTGCTCGAGAGCCTGTTACCACCATAGCCTTTGCCCATGATTGATCGGCCAACACGACATTACGGAAGTGTTCAATAATAATTTCAATACGCTGCGATATGTTTGTATCATGCAGCATGGCAAAACGAGCGATTTTTCGCTTGGCTGCATTAGTTTTATACTTCGGATCGTCCTCTATCTCTTTATTGATTTTATAAAACGTCTGATAAGGCGTAAAACTCTGCAACACATCCAGGATAAAGCCCTCCTCGATGGCTTGCTTCATTGAATATAAATGGAAGGCTTCCTGCTGTCCTTTCGTGTTGAACGTACCAAAAAGTGCCAGCGTTGTAGGCTTTGGTGTTGCCGTAAACGCGAACATCGACACATTGCTTTGCTTGCCGTGCTTGCATATTTCGTCCGCAATAATATCTTCGGCGTCCATCTGAAAAGAGTCGTCTTCATAATCGACATCAGATCCAAGCGCTTTGGTTACGGCAGCCATATCCTTGCCTGCCGTAGAAGAATGTGCCTCGTCAATAATCACGGCAAAAGTCTTTGACTTTAATCCCTGCACAATATCTGCTATGTAAAGGAACTTTTGAATTGTTGTGGCAATTATTTTGGTATTACCTTCAAGCGCAGTTTTTAGGTCGCTAGACGAACATTTATCATCCATTACCTTGATAAGTCCAGTCTTATGCTCAATCGCAGTTACCGCGCGCTGCAACTGCCTGTCTACCACAACACGGTCTGTTATGATAATGATGTTGTCAAAAATAATTTTATTGTCTTTATCGTGGAGTGAAGCCAGACGGTGAGCCAGCCAAGAAATAGTATATGTTTTACCAGATCCTGCGCTGTGTTGTATGAGATAATTTTGTGAGGTGTGCGTTTCCACTACCTTGTGCAGCGTTTTCCTTATGCAATCCAGCTGATGATAGCGAGGGAATATGATATCCTCTTTTTTTCGGGTTTTACCACATTCATCCTTTATTTCCTTCCTTTCCACGAAAACAAACTTGGAAAGAATTTCAATAAGATTATCTTTTTGAAGAATATCCTCCCAAATATATGAAACGCCAAAACCCTCTTCATTCAATGGATTGCCCTTACCTGTTTGAATACCTTCGCCGTTGCCTCTATTAAATGGAAGGAAGAATGTTGACATACGATTTAGCTTAGTAGTCATATAACATTCTTCTAAGTCCATTGCAAAATTTACAATACAGCCTGCCTTGAAAAGGAACAATCTCGACTTGGGATCGCGCTCTGTTCTGTATTGCCTGATAGCGTATTCATAATTCTGCCCGGAAGGATTACATTTCAGTTCAAACGAAATAATTGCAAAACCATTCAAGAAAATAACAAGATCAATACGCTCGTTGTCTTTTGCATAAATCTCTTCTGCAACGGAAAAAATATTTTTTTCATATTTTATATTCAAATCCTTGTTAAATGCAGTTGCGGGCTTGGTGTACATCAAAGTCAACTTGATATTGGAAATCTCTACTCCGTGCTTCAAGGTTTCAATGAGGGAAGTACTCGTGATTCTCGAATTGATAAAGGAAACCAGCGTATCCTCATACTTATCCTTGTATATCTTCTTGAGCTTCGTTACTTCGTCCGGCTGCGTATCCTCAAGAAACCGCAAAAGAAGCGCTGTATCCATTGCAAAGTATCGGTTAAAATCAACGTTTGTTCTTTCAATATAACCAACATTGCTATCCGTAAGCTTGTCTATAATGTATCTTTGATACTGTTTCTCAGTTAAAATCTTATTCATAAATATTCCTCAACTAATGTAGGCAAGGCTAAATTTCTAATTTGATACTTATAGCCATAACCATAAAACTCATTTCCAGCATTTGTAGTTACGATAATAGGCTGATTTGCCAAATCCGGATCTAAATTACACGCAACAGTATATTTGTTACCTATAACATCCTCTACGCAGATCAATAACTGTTTAAGAGGTTTTGCAAATGCAAGCTCCCAATTTCCCGTAGTTTGAACTAAACAAATATTATTGGACTCCAATAAGTTTTGATTGTCAAATTTATAAAAATTCTCATCAAGAATTATTCCGCGCAACAACACATTATCCGAAGAGACATTCTTTATGAAAAAATTTTCGATGCTGATTGTATAAAAAGTATTTCCCTCGATTTGCGCTACATCATTTTCATCATCGAAATTCAAGGGCTGTTTAATAAAACAGCTCACAGCCTCTAAAGACTGTTTAGATTTAGTTATTTTTAGATAGGGAATATGTTTTTTTCGTTCCTCTTCTTTCCGCTCTCCTTCGATCCGCTTTAACTCAGCATTCCGATCGGCATCACCTTTCTTTATTGTCCACGCAACACCTACAAGAGTAAATAATCCCCCATATATTGCCGCAACGATCGCAAGCATGATCTGCTGCAAGGCGGTATCTGAAATAATATAGATAAGATATATGGAAATACCGACACCTACAACAAAATCTTGTATTATACCAAACCTAATAATCTCATGACGCTTGTGGCCCGATTGATTGATAACCGAGCAGGAAAGGTTATAGAAGATAATCAGCATAATACTGCCGCCAAATACGTACTTGCAAACCACGCTATCTATAATGAACGACATATAAAATAGGTCGCAAAGCCAATAGAACAGCATATATTTCGCAAGATTTATGTACATTACCCTTTCTTGCTCTTTGGTCAGCTTATTCTTCTTTTTTATCCATACCGCTAAACTTCCAAGCCCCAATGGAACAACAATTAGCAGCAAGGCAAATATCAGCCATTGCCACCACATTTACACAACCTCCTTCTTACCCGTAACATACTCGTATATAACTGATTTTTTATAGTTTTCCAAAACTTCCAACTGCTCCTTTTTATCAGCAATCACGCCGTCGATTTCTGCACATTTTTTATCAAGATAATCAGCGATAGCTTGCTGTTCTTCAAGAGGGGGAACAGGGATAACTATATTTTTCATATCTTGCCATGTAGTAGTCCATAAATCGTCCACTATTCCATGTCCCCACTTATAAAATTCGTCTGAAAATCCGACGGAGTGGAACAACCAATTATAATAACTGGGATTCATATTCTGCAACGGTGTTAAGACTATGTTAATTAGTGATACCGAGCCATCTTGAGACGAAATACCGCATGAGCCCCTCCTATCTGAACGACTATTGATTACAAAATCTCCTTTTCTTACTAACTTTCTATCATCGTGGGCATTAGTTTTCGCTGCTGTCTCTAGTTGCGGAACAACTCCTTGCATAGTAACAGATAAAGGGGCATAGTCCCTATCGTTTACTTTTGTGTTTCTTAATTTGTATAATGACCCAATGCGTGCTATTTCCCATTGAATTGGAATGCCGCCAAACCATTGATCACGCTCGCGAATATGTATATCTGATGACATTCCCTTGGTAACTATTGTTGTAATAACAGACCGCTTGTATTGTTCGAGAATTTCTATCTGCTTTTCGACATCGGCAATAATAGAATCAATTTTGCCGCATTCTCTATCCAAAAAATCTGCAATGCGTTGCTGTTCAGACGACGATGGGGAATAGATCTTTAACTTTGCAAATTCATCGTAGCTTAGGCCTTGTCTTACTCCACCACCCATGTTATAGAAAACCTTGAGAGTGTCATAGGTATGCAATAAATAATGATAAAAACGGCTGTTTATGTTTGACAACGGTTTTAAGGCAATATATACCGACGTGATGATTCCGCGTTCAGTGACAAGCCCTGTTCTTAAACTGCGTTGGTCATTTTGTAAATCGGTAGGACGAATAACAATATCGCCAGCCTCAACTATATTGTACCCGTTGTAATTACTTGGCAATAATCCCTCATTGGTATTTATATCCTTACGAATAATTTTACCATAGCTCAATGATAAAAGATTATCTTCCTTGCCCAAAATATTCTTATTCTTTCTTTCCGAAAAAAAACAATACAATGGTTTTATAGCCCAATCGTTGGGAATTTTGCCAACCCATTCAATTCCGCTATCTTTCATCTCTCGCATTTTCTTGTTCTCCGCCATAGTAAATTATCAACCTACATAGTTCCTTGCAAACTTCGGGAAACACCATGGGCTGACCATAAAATCTACGCAATTCATTGTATCCAAATTGTTGCCCCAGTGAATAATATATGGATTCATTGAACGCCCAAGAAAATTCCGGCACCCTGCTTGCACCACGGTATATTCTACTAATTTCTTCCGGAATGTTTTTTCTGTCAATACCTAAGTATCTGTTTAAGTAATCAAAATAAGGCATGACATATTTTTGTTCTTCCGAAGAAAGCGTATTGCAATATTCGTCGACCGGCCGTTGATTTTTAATTATTTCATCAGCATTCAAGAAGGTGGCCGAAATGATTTTACGAATATAAAAAGCAATCAGAACGAAGAATAAATATTGCTGATTCAGTCTTTGCCAGCCAAAATCATTACATACATTCATCACGCCTTCATAGTATCGGGTTAATTCACGATTATCCACATTATCTAATGCCTTTCCGCTTCCGTAAAGCAAGCAATAATAAGCCAAATTCACAGGAAGTGCTACCTCGTTAGCAGGGGCTTGCAATTTTTCAAAATTTTTCTTGAAATCTTCCAACAAGTTTTTCAAATATTCGTTTGCGGAGATTTCAAGCTTATATGTAAAATTGAAAAATTTGCGCAGATATTCATATCCGTCGATGCCATATACCGTTTGGACAGTTTTGGCAACGCAAGCATGATTCATCGTCACGATCACAGCACAATTTTTCACTTCAAACAAATGATGAAGCCGCTCCAAAATTTTGAGCTGTTCATCAGGCAGGCAACGGTCTATTTCATCGACAAGAATAATAAGTTTTGTCTGCCGCTGGCGATATTCTCCCGCTTGTGTTACTTCATTCAAATCTCTTTTGTATCCTTCAACAGTCTTTGATAGGACTTAAAATCACTCAAAACCGCCGTATCGATAGGATTATGAAAAGACTTTATTATTTCTTTTATCCCATCGATTGCCGCTTTTAATTTAGCAATTTTAGAAGAAAGTTTTGCTAACGCATTGGCGCCCGCTTTTGCTGCTTTTTTTATCTTCTCCTCACGTCTTTCCACCAAATAAAGCTTTCCTTCTATGCCGTCTATCACACAGGACAAAATGGCGATAAGGGGATCAGAATAAAAGGTATTTTCCCATGCATCATATTTGATAACGATATATTCTTCTTTCTTGGTCAGCTTTTCCTCTATCAATCCCAACACAAAAGATTTGCCGCTTCCCCAAGCCCCGTTGATCGCCAAACAAAAATTATTGTCTTTTTTCAACGAGTCTACTAAACTGCAAATTTTATCTACTAGTGCCGCTCTTCCTATTTTATCCTGTAATGCCATTACTTTACTCCAACTCAACCAAACAGCGTCTTAATTTTTTCGCTGACGCTTTTTTCGATGGTCAAAAACTCCTTTTCCAATACTTCACTCTTTTCGGGCTGCTGATATTTATAGAAATACCTAGTAAAGGGGATCTCCGCACCAACTTTAATAACGGGCTTCTTTGCCGTTAAATTCTCTTCAAAAAAAGCCTTTGCGTCGGGGACGTGCGGCAATACCTCACGCTTCATATAATCGGCAATATCTTCATCATACCTTACGATTTCAATGTCCCTTGTTTCTTTATCATAGATGATATTGCCCTTTTTATCTCTCTGAATCACGGCAGATTTGTTCATTCTTGAAAGGCCATCTATAAGTTTTACGATGATCTTTTTGTCAAAACCCGCCATAACTCTATAAAGAACAGGCTCAAAATCGGATACGTTCATATAAACATTATCCGAAACATTTTCGCGCAGCCGAGCTATGATAGAATCGAAAAGAGGCTTTTTGTCGTAAAAAGATTGCAGCTTCTTCTTTTCCTTCTCATCCAAAGGTTCAAGGCTGTTCTCCATCTCAAAGACCTTGCCTTCATCGTAAATAGAAGACAATGTCCCTTTGGAAATCATGTTTTCTATGCTTTCTTCTGTGATTTCATAGCTGCGCTGCAAAGGCTGGTAAACCGAATATTCGCGATATAAAAATTCGGTATTATCAAATATCTTAACAAGCTCGTTCTCCTCGAAATTAGCATACAATTCCGTGATACGTTTCCTATCTTCGGGAGAAAGTTCATTCTTTTTGTTACCGAGCGCTTTACGCAATTTATGATAGATAGCGCTTGCGTCAATCAACTGAATTTTGCCCATGCGCTCTTTACGTTTATTCTTGGAAAGGAGCCACACATAAGTCTGAATACCGGTGTTGTAGAACAAATCGGTAGGCAAAGCAATAATTGCTTCAATCAAATCGCTTTCCAAAAGCCATTTTCTAATTTGACTTTCGCCGGACGCGGTACTTCCCGTGAAAAGCGGTGAACCATTTGAAATAATTGCTGCACGCCCTAAGCGATCGTCCATTTTATCAATGGCAGATTGCATGAAAATGAGCTGAGAATCACCGCCGGAAGGCAAGCCTGCCGCCCAACGACAATGTTCGCCACGCATTCTCTTGTCATATTCATCTTTAACGGCTTTTTCCTGTCCGTCTTTAGCATCTTTACCGCTCCAAGGTGTACCAAAAGGAGGATTTTCCAAAACAAACCGCATTTTGGGCTTATCTGCAAAACAGTCCACCTTAAAAGTATCTGCATGACGAAAATTACGGGAATCCTGCCCTTTGATAAGCATCTCGGCAAGGCCGATAGCGTAGGTATCCGGCATATATTCCTGTCCAAACAGCCTAACATCGCACGTTGAATTGAAGTGCTTGAAATAAGAATATGCAGTAGAAAGCATACCGCCTGTACCACAGGCCTGGTCGAGAACTGTGATAACCTTATGATCTTCGAAAATATCATCACAGCCTTCAGCTGTCAAAACAGATACAAGGCATTTGATAATATCACGGCCCGTATAATATTGTCCGGCATCGACATTCTGATAGAAACGACCGATGAGATTTTCAAAAATGTATCCCATCTTGATAGAATCATAAGTAGCAGGATTTAAATCAAGTTCTGAAAAAGCTTTAACGACAGAATAAAGGCATCCGCCGGCATCCATTTTTTCTATATGGGTGAAAATACCAAGATTCTTCAAAATAGACTGTACATTAGCAGAAAACCCATTAACATATTCTTTGAAATTTTCTAATAGATGATCCGCATCATTGCACAACTCTTTTAAATTAAATTCACTAACATTATAAAACTGAAAACCAGCTTCCTTCTCAAAACGTTGTGAAGGATATTCCGGATGTGCTTTGTACAAATCAATAACTTGATTTTTATTACTTTCCAAAGCGCATTCAAACCTACGGATTATTGTCATTGGGATAATGACATCACCGTATTTATCAGGCATATATGTGCCACGAAGTTTGTTGGCAATACTCCAAATAAAGTTTGCTTCTTGTGTTACGTCGACGGGATTATCATCCCAAAGAAAATCAAATTTTTTAGTCATTTGCTTTGTCCTTTATCCTAATAATTGATTTGTCACCGAGATATTTATCGTTTTCGGATACAATATCGTAATTACTGCTGATTTTTTGCAAATGTTTTTTCATTTCTGTCACCACAGTTTTGGGTGAAACAATTTTTAATTTATCCCCGAATGTGCAGCACCAGCCGAAGAATACTGGGCTGAGCTGAACAGTGGCAGTAAATTCTATCATGTTGTCGCCGCGGCTTGTAATGACCGTCTTTTCGCCGATCTTGTCATAGATGACATCCAGAAGGCTTACGTCAGCTTCAAAGCGGACGGTAGCCGTTTCTCCGCCGAACATGGAAAACGCCTGCTTGCGGTGTTCGGAGATATTGAGAGATTTCGGGCGCGCGCTCTCATTGATGGGTTCTTCCGTCACGCGGACGTCAAGCATACGGTCTATGCGGTAACTCGCCGTGTTTTTATGCTTGTCATGATAGCAGACGAGGTAATAGTTGTCGTTCGTAAACACCATCGATACGGGATTGACTACATAACACTCTCCGTTCTTGCGAAGCTGACGTTCTCCGTTGCGGTCGAGATCAAAGTATAAAAAAGAAATCTTGTTGCGGGAGAGTATGCCGTCCTCTATCGCATTTATGCTGTAATACACGCTCTCATTGGAGTGCTTTGTCGTATTGAATTCGACGATGTTGCGCTTCAATATCTCCGCGCGGTTGCTGCCGCCAAGAGCCGCGATCTTATCGACAAGCTCCACAGTCTTCTTCTCGGTGATAAAACTTGCCGCCTGGACCGCGTCTATCAGAATGCGGAGTTCGGGCACGTCAAAACTCCTGTCCTCTACATAATACGAATTGCTGTGCTGCCCACGACGGCAGATGACTTCATAGCCATAAGAATTCAATGCGGCGATGTCCTGGTAAAGAGTTCTACGGTCACAGGAAATACCGCCCCTTGCGAGGCGTTCAATGATCTGATTTGTGGAAAGCGGATGCTCTTCGTCGCTTTCCTGTTTCAATATCTCCCAGATCCTTAGAAGTTTAATTTTTGAGAAGTTCTCTTTACCCATTATTACTCCATTTTAGACGTTATTTATATTATAGCAAAAACATGTTCACTTGTAAAGGTTTCAGAGTACATATATACTGACAGCGAATGTAAAATCTCATTTGTCTTTCGTTTTTTGTGTGGGTATCGGAAAAATCCGTTTTCGTCAAGGGCGGAAAATATCGCCGAAAACACCAAACAGTCCGCGTGTGTACGCAATATTTTTCGCTTGTTCCTTGACGCCTCCGTCTTTTCCCGATTTCTCCTTTGTGTCGAAAGACAAATAAAACAAAGGAGGATAACTCTATGATTTGTCGTCAATATCAACCTGCCTGCGACCATACGCAGGCATACCCAAAACCTACCTTATCCACACTTTTGCAAGGCCTATACCGTCCTGCACCCACTCGCAGGGAAGCAGGCAGTTTTGCTATACTGCAAGTGAAGACGGGACGGAAAAGCCGCACACGAGAAAATAAGCTTTCCGTTTTTGTCTTTAATTCACTGAAAGGAGGCAATACTTATGACGGAAGCATATCGGAATATGGCGGCTTTATTGTTTTGCCGCAAAGCGGAATCGGTGCGAAAGGAATACGGAACAGGCGGCTTTTTGCTCATAAGCGAAAAAGACATTTGAACAACAACATCAGGATCGAAGAAATCATCGCGGCGGAGACGAAGCGGCTCAGCGAGCTGTTCGGAAAGACGTTTCTTGACTGTGAGGATCTCATCAGACTTACGGGGCTCGGGCGCGACAATGTGCGCCTGCTCATGCGCAGCCGACGTTTTCCCGTCGTGAAAGTGGGAAAGAGGCAGGTGGTAAGCATACTCAGCTTTGTAACATGGCAGATACGCGAAAGCTCAGGAGGCGACTACAATGCGCACTAAAAAGACGACTTCAAAACGGGCGAACAACGAAGGCACTGTCTACAAAAACAAAAAAGGACTCTGGATCGCGCAGGCGACCATTGGTTATGACGAGAACGGCAGACAGATACGTAAAGCCGTATCCGGCAAAACGCGCTCTGAAGCCGTGGCAAACCTCGCCCCTTTTCTGCCGAAAGGCGGCGCACGCAAGCAGATGATCCGGAAAGATATGCCGCTTAACCGGCATATGCAGTTCTGGCTGATGAAGTACAAAAAGCGCACAATTACCGCGCGGACTTTCGAGCGATACATCGTCAATACAAAACGGTACATATACCCGTATATGGGCGACTACCTTCCGCAGGATATCTCCACCAATCTGCTGCAGGACTTTCTCGGCGGCATGCTGGACGACGGATATGCGCTGGATACAGTCAAACACGTAAAATACCAGCTCGGACAGTATTTCGAATATTGCATCGACGAGGAGATCATTGACAAGAACCCCGTGAATAAGGTACGACTGCAATCGCGGGAACGCAAGACGAAGGACGCCGCCGAACAACAGGAATACAAGGCGATCCCGGAAGAGCTGCGCAACCGGTTTTTGCAGGCAATAAGCACCAGCCTTTTGTTCAAGCCGCTGTGTCTGACTTCTATGTTTGCCGGGCTGCGTATCGGAGAAGTGCTTGCGCTCAAATGGAAGGACTTTGACGAGGAGAACAAAACGCTCTCCGTCGTCCGTGCACAAACCGTGGAAACGACATTCGACGAAAACGGCAACGTCGTCAAACGTGAATACGTGGTAGGCAAGACCAAGACCGCCGGAAGCGTACGTGTGCTGCCCATCCCCGATCTGCTCGTCGAGGCTCTCAGCGAATGGAGAAAACTCCGCGTCATTCAGGAACTGACGACCAAAGCGCCGGTAAGCAAGGCGGATGATTTTATCTTCGCAAACAACAGCGGAGCAATGCGCACCTATTACGGTACACGGACGATGTTCAACAGGTTTCTGAAAAAGCACGGACTGGACGATGCCGGTATACACTTCTACATGCTGCGACACACTTTTTCCAATACGCTCTTTGAAGCGCAGGAAAACCCCAAAGTCATCCAGGCGCTCATGGGTCACAGGAAAGTCGAAACGACGATGATCTACAACACCGCCACCACGAATAAGTATCTGCAGAAGGCAGTCGACGTGTTCGACGCACGATACACCTCAGAAAGACCGTCGAAGCAGGAGCAACTGACAGATACGCCGTCCGACACTCAGAAAGAAGAAAAGCAAAAGGACGGCGGCGAAGGATTCCTGCAAAACATAGCGCGCCTGATGAACGGCTACGGCCTATCGTCAATCGATGAATTGATCAGGTCAATCGATGAGCCATCTAAGCCGAAAAAATAAAAAATGAACACATTAAACGACACAAGCCGTCGCATGAAGAATGCGGCGGCTTTTTTACTGTGATATAACGCGAGGAAATCCGTTTGCTATTGTTTGCTACGGCCGAAAATTCGACCGTTTCAGGGAGCGGAAATTTTGCCGCTTTTGAGAGGTTTGCAAGCAAAAGTTGTTTGCTATTGTTTGCTACCGGGGCAGAAAAAGGCCGTTTTTAAGCGTTTTGGGCAGTCAGAAAATCGTTCATCCCCAACAAACGCAAAAGTCAAAAAACTTCCCTAAAACCCCTCCGAAAAAATAGCAAATCCTGTTTGCTACTGTGTTTGCTACGGATATTTTGTATTTCCTTGATTGTGGTTTTTTACCCCTAAAACAAGAGAAAAACCACAATATCTTGTGGTTTTTCGTCTGGAGCTGCTAACCGGATTTGAACCGGTGACCTCATCCTTACCAAGGATGTGCTCTACCTCCTGAGCCATAGCAGCATATTAATCTCTGAAGGATACCGACAGATCCGGTCACATCAGGACCGCTTCACCGCCGGCCGTACCTTTAAGCCTGAATGACGCGCAAAGTCGTGCAAACGATATCCCGCCGAAGCTCCTCTTATGACACCTTCCTCACGGATCCAGAACGGACAACTTCAACGAAATACCTATATGACTATACAATAATATAAGTTTTAAGTCAAGCGATTTTAACGAGGTATTTTTGTTTTTTCCCAATCTTTTTGTCCGCAAAACTCCGCTATCGCCTTGTATGAAGACCTTCGGGACCAAACAGAATATTCCGAAAGCTTCCGTGATACATAAACATTAATTGCATTTCCGAGGCTAAAAATTCAATATGCCTGTTAAGCGTCGATACCGCGCCTGACAGCGCCTTTTTTTTATGCAAAACGGCACAGTAATAAATCATACCGCCATATACCGGATCATAATACTAAATCAAAAATTAAATTGAAATCATGTTTTCCCGGAGCAAATCCGCCCGCTGAAAAGCGGAAGCGTTATCAGCCGCTTCCGCCGTTTACCTTATATCACAAAAGTTCGGAATCTGCGATCGATTCGCCGTACGATGAGAAATTTCATCATGACAACGGATCACAAAAGTTCGGGATCTGCGATCGATTCGCCGTCAAATGACCGTATACCCTTCGGTACCGCGTATCACCCTGAAAATCTGTTCTTCTTTGCCCGTCGATGCGTTTATATACACAAAATATTCGTTCACACCGTCGCTGCACTTGAATTCATAACAAAGTATTTCCTCCTCGTCGACGGGGATAAGCGCAAGACTCACTTTTTCAACGCTCAGAGAAGTGTCAAGTTCTGACTGTGCCGCTTCAGGCTGCACAGTTATTTCCGCAAGACTCCTTTCCTTATGATTGAGCAGATAGCTCTCGGCTTCAACTCCCACTATCTTGCCGTATACGGCATCCACGGTCATTTTTATGAGGTCGGGATAAATTATTACACCGTTTTCTGTAACCGGACAAAGGTTGACGTATATATATCCGTCGATTGTCTTGCTCACCCAAACCGGAGTCGCATCGAAACCGAGCTTCTTCGCAAAAGCTTCGCTGAGATCAAGTGCCTGAGCCGCATCCATCTGAACGGCTTCGTCGTCACTGTCCTCTCGCATAAGATACCCGTTCATCTGACTTATATATCCGCCTGTTTCGGTCATGTGCACATTATAGCTCTCATCCCCGCACTTGACGTCAAACGAACATACCTTATATTTCCCCTCTATTTCACAGACATATTCTACCGAAATCACACCCATATCCTCAAGCAAAGCTTCCAATTTCGTCTTCAGTCTTTCTGCACTGTACTTTTCGCCCGTAAGTTCGACTTTTCCGTCATCGTTTTTACTGTCCGAAAATGGTCCGTCGTATATCAGTTTCGGATATTCGAACGGTCTTTCCGATTCTCCCGTTTCAAAGCCTTCCCCCACCGCAAAGTCATCCGCCTGTTCGGAAGAAAAAATCTCCGTAAAACTCATATACCCTATTTTGTCGTAGAGTTTGCCTAAGTTTTCCTTGAGCTTTACAACTATATCATAAAGCTGCATGAGAGTTGCCTTCTCTTCTGCCGAAATCCCTTCTCCGTTCCCTATCTTCCTGTTCAGATAAAGACAGTAATCTCCTACCTGATTTATGAACTTCACAGTTCCCGACGTTTCGTTTTCTCCGTATATGGGCAGAGCGTTCGCACTTCCCTCTGCCGCCGCCGATTCCATGCTCAGCTTGCTCAATAACGATTGCTGTGTTTCCCCGCTCCCGGTCACGGCAAGCTTGGAAAGATTGACCTCCATGTTATTGACACTGTCCATCAATGTGTAAAAATTTTCTTCATAAAAGTTTTCCAGCGCCGTCCGGTACTGCTCTGCCGTAGTTTCGCTGTTGTTTATTCTTTCAGAAAGGTTGACCGCCGTCACCGCGAGCGCCACTGTCGATACGATTGCCGCGCATACGGCCAATATAAGCCAAACCCTGATTCCCTTGTCACTCATTTTATCTCCTTTTCGGCATAATCATGCAATTGTTTTTGCCCGATCTCAAAATTCGTCCTTTTCATCCGGCTAAAATACCCGCTGCGTCATTTTCACATACAGAATACGTGCTTTCCTATGGTCACTATTATGGGACGGCTGCGTATCCATTGATTTGTCGCTGTGGCAGGATTGTAGTAGTAAATGCAACCGTATGTCGGATCCCATCCGTTGAGCGCGTCCTGTGCCGCCCTTATGCACTCATCGTTGGTACCGAGATTTATCTGACCGTCCGATACGGCAGTAAATGCACCTGCCTGATATATCACTCCGCTTACCGTATTCGGAAAACTGCTGCTTTCAACTCTGTTCAGTATCACCGCCGCTACGGCAACTTTTCCCGTATAGCTTTCTCCTCTCGCTTCCCCGTAAACGCATCTCGCAATAAGATATAAATCACTGCTGCTGACGCTGCTGCCGCTTCCTCCGGATGAAGCGGAAGATAGGCTTATTCCCATTGCCGCTGCAGTGGCATTCCCTACTATGCCGTCTACTACAAGCCCGTTTCGCCGCTGAAAATACTTCACGGCAGCCGTCGTCTTGCTTCCGAATATACCGTCAACGCTGCCGGTATAATACCCCCAATTTTTCAGCTTTGTCTGGATCGTTCGCACCAGACTCCCCGTTGCTCCCTGCTTTACGACAGCAGCTTCAGCTTCGTCCGCCGGTACAAGCAGCGAAGCCAGTATCAGAGCCGCCGCAAACAAAAAACATATCAGAGCCGCACGATAATAAATTTTGTTTTTCATATTCCCTCCGAGAATTTTCGCTTATTGTTTTTTTCCCCATCGAACGTTTTTTAAACCTGCCGTATACATTTTTTTTGCGCCAGCCCCTTAACCGAAACACACCTTGTCAACGAAAGCCGGCTTTATTTACGTGTCGGGAGCTCAGCACCTTGACGCCCGCAAATTATAATAAAATATCAGTTTCCGGATATATAAACGTATCAAAAACAAACACTTGACTTACTGCAGAAAAAAGGTTAAAATAAAATAAATTCTTGTTTATTTAATATTCGGGATAAACAATAAATAAAATAAAATTTCCGACCTGCGGAGGTATTTTTATGGAAAACTTCACTTTACAGCTTCGCAAATATGTGGTGAATAATATTAATTTCACCCTCAACGAAAACTTCAACGCTAAAGAACAACATGAGATCAAAATACTTCCCAGTTTTCAGCGCACCGTAACAAAACTCAGCGCAAACGACGTTGCAGTCAGACTTTCCGTAAAGGTAGACAATTCGGATAAGTCCCTGCCCTTTTCACTCGAAGCAGCCGTGACCGGTTTTTTCTATATGGAAAACTGGTTTGACGACATTCGCCGCAGACAACTGCTCGAACAATCAAGCGTGACGATATTGTATCCCTACCTTCGCGCTTTGGTCAATACCGTTACGGTAAACGCCAACATCCCGCCCTACTCCTTGCCGCTGATAAATATTGCAGACCTCTTCGTAAAAGCCGCGTCCGGACAAACTCCTGCAGCTCCGGGCAGTACGATCATAAAAAGCTGAAAAAAATAAAGGCTTTTTCTTCCGAGCGGACGGCTCTGCCGCCCGCTTTCACTTTTTATCGGTCTGCCTGCTTCGGTATGCTTATCATCGTACTTCTTCCGACCCTGTTTTTTATCGGACCTTTTCAGTCACTTTCCTCTGCCACTTCTCGCTTCGAGAATGTCAGCTTTTTCAATTTTTTATCAAACAGAATAAAAAAAATATATTTCAGATAATAATCATTATGTATCGTTTTTCGTCTGAACTGTCTGTTTATACTTATTTTTGCAATAACAATAAGTTGTTAATAACTTGTTAAGTCTTTTTTGAATTTAATATATTAAACTAAGAGTACCTATGAAAGATTTAGCTGACAAAATTTTAGAACTCCGAAAAGAACGCGGCTTATCTCAGATGCAACTTTCCCGCCTTACAGGTATCGCTCAGTCCAATATCGCACGATATGAACTCGGAAAAAGCGAACCGTCTGCCAGCGTCATTGTTGCACTGTGCAATTTTTTTGAAGTGTCTGCAGATTACCTTTTAGGGCTCGAAGACGAAATGGGCAACAAACCATTCGGCGGGTGGCGGCCCGAAGAGTAACCGCATATCCGAAATCGGCAAGCGTTCTTCATTGTTATTCTTTATTTCTGCGCAAGCTTTCGATTTTTCGGCAGCTCTGTTTTTGTTATGCTTTTTTTGCGTCGGCACGTAACTGCAGATAATACTGCCGATACAGTTTTTTATTTGTTTTTAAAAGAACTTGACTTTACCGGGGATATATATTATATTAAAATAAATTCACCGCGAATATATTGCGCCGGGTCAGTCGCGCTGCCGCAACAGTGAGGTTTCAGATGAAAAAACGCTCAAAATCCATTATGATATATTTCTTATTCTGCGTTGCTGCCGTAACAGTATTCGGCGGCACTATGGTATCCGGAACATCGTCAGGTACAAAATACGCCCTTAATCATGCCTGCGCAGAAGAATCAGGCATTGTGACCGAAAACGGCAATATATTTGCTATGACCAGTGAGGACGAAACTCATACACATGAATTCGTCTACAGTAAAGATGAAAACGGTCATGTCGGAATATGCACCATATGCGGATATAAAACCGAAGTGCTCCCACATGAAACGGAATACGTTTCCGATATAAACGGTCATACCGGAACATGTACGGTATGCGGCTACCAAACCGGAAAAACACCCCATACTTATGAATACGAATACGACGAAGAAAAGCATACCGGGATATGTACTGTCTGCGGGTTTGAGATCGAAGAAGAACACAAACTGGTATGGATCACGGATAAAGAAGCCACGGCAACTGAACAAGGTTACAGACATCAGGAATGCAGCATTTGCGGCGGGAAGTTCAACGAAAACGATATAATATATCCGCCCATTGCCGATGGCGGAACCGTGGTGACGATAGTATTCGCGGTACTGCTGGCGCTGGCAGCCGCGGCGATAATCTATACAAAGAAAAAAGAAAAAAAGAACAAAACAAAACCGCCCTTCGATTTCAAACTCGATTCTCTGAAACGCGTATTCGAAGGCTTGCCCGTCAAAATCCACGCCCATCAGGAAGACGATATCGAAACGGCTATACGCATCTGCCGCGAATTCGGACTCAAAGACGTTTCCCTTGACCACTGTACTGCCGGCTGGCTTATTCCCGAAACTGTCAAAGAAAGCGGTTTCTCCGCAATTTTAGGGCCTTCCATGACCGGGTCGACCAAATACGAGGTCAAAAACAGAACTTTCAAAGCCGCAAAAGTCATGAAAGAAAACGGCATACTTTTTGCAATAATGTCCGATCACTATGTCGTTGACATCTCGATGACCACTACTCAGCTTTCACTCTTTGTCAAAGCCGGACTCGATTACGTTTCAGCCCTCGAAGCCGTCACGATCAACCCCGCTAAAATTCTCCATATCGACGATACGCTCGGATCTCTTGAACCCGGTAAAAAAGCCGACGTCGTGATTTGGAACGGCGATCCTCTCCATTATATGTCCTCTCCGGTACAGGTCTATGTCGATGGCATTCCGAGATTATGACGTGCTTAACTGACTGTGAATTTACGCTAAATCCTTCGTGACCTTTTCATTCAGATAGCAAATCTGACGTGATCACTCAATACATGTACTGTCTCTTATACACATCTGACGCTGCCGACGATCTCACG
>ENA-OZZC01000010-OZZC01000010.1-human-gut-metagenome-genome-assembly--contig:-NODE-10-length-75432-cov-8.074837_pt1 | contig 75432 bp, 57 predicted proteins | sample MGYA00244933_ERZ654138 | MGnify/ENA primary metagenome ERZ654138 (study PRJEB26926, sample SAMN06165192) | human gut metagenome | biome: ENVO:00009003; feature: ENVO:2100002; material: ENVO:00002003...
GCCGAGTAGCGAAGTACGGACGGGATAAACGCTGAAAGCATCTAAGCGTGAAACCCACCCTAAGATAAGATATCCCATACTGAAGAGTAGTAAGACCCCTCAAGGACCATGAGGTAGATAGGTCGGAGGTGTAAGCGCAGTTAATGCGTTGAGCTGACCGATACTAATAGGTCGAGGGCTTGATCACAAGAGTTTTTATGCAGGAAAGGTTATAACCGCGGAGACGCGGAGTAATACGATTGCGGTGACAATGGCGAAGAGGAACCACCTGTTCTCATCCCGAACACAGAAGTTAAGCTCTTCAGCGCGGAAAGTACTTGGATGGAGACGTCCCGGGAGGCTAAGACGTTGCCGCGAACCTATAAACCCAAGGAGAGATCCTTGGGTTTTTTGATATACGGAGACACAGATGGGGAAGCCGAAGGCAAGGGAAAAGCTTTCGGTTAAGTAGTGGGAAAGGGAAGAGTGCAAAGTTCGAAGTCAAGGGAAAGCTTTCGGTTGAGTAGTAAGTAAATAAACAGGAAGTAAAAGTCCGAAGGCTAGGGAAAGCCTTCGGTTGAGTAGTAAGTAAATAAACAGGAAGTAAAAGTTCGAAGGCAAAGAGAAAGCTTTCGGAAAGCAGTAAGTAAATGTACGGGAAGTAAAATCCCGAAGGCAAGGGAAAAGCCTTCGGGGAAGCGGTGAGGAAGGAACAGTAAGTAAAAACCGAAGGCAAAGAGAAAGCCTTCGGTTGAGTAGTGGGAAAGGGAAAAATGCAAAGCCCGAAGGCAAAGAGAAAGCCTTCGGATAAGCAGTAAGTAAATGGACGGGAAATAAATCCCGAAGGCAAGGGAAAGCCTTCGAGGGAGTAGTAAATAAATGGACGGGAAATAAATCCCGAAGGCAAGAGAAAGCCTTCGGGAAGCGGTCGGTGAAAGAGAAGGATGCGGGACGGATTTACTCGTCTGTAGTGGGAGCGGGAGGAGCTCCGGCGTCGTCGGTTTGTTTTTTCATGATCCTCTTCAATAGTATCGAACCATATACGGCAAGAACCACTTCCGAGACCAAAGCCGAGTATGTAACGCTGAAGACCCTGATGATTGCATTTAAAATAATAATGGCGGGAATCTCAAGCACGACTTTTCTGAGAAGTGCAAAGATCAGAGATTTTTTACCCAACCCGATACTTTGGAAAACGCCTACAGCCAGGAAATCGACTACCATGAAGGGTGCGGCAGCACAGAAACCTCTTAAAAATGCAGCGCCGTATTTAATGACCTCCTCGTTTTTCATAAAAACGGAAATAAGCGGTTCGGCGAAGATAATTGCCAGTAAGCTTACTATTATCATAAAAGGCAGCATTATTTTAGCGACAAATTTTATTGACGAACGAAAACGTTCGTTATTATGGGACGCGTACGAATACCCTACAAGCGGCATAATGCCTTGAGTTCCTCCGAGTGCTATCTGAATGGGGACATTATATATTTTTTGTGCGATACCAATGGCTGCAACAGCCGAAGCTTCGTATACCGCAACAAAGTTGTTGAGTACCGTCATGCCTGTCACGTTAAGAAGGTTCTGTATTGAAGCGGGAATACCTACTCCGCATACGCCCCATATGATATTTTTTTTGAAGGACAGATATTTCGGGTGGAGCTTTATATTTGTGGAATTTTTCTTTACCGCGAGCAGAACGAAAAAGTACATACAGGCGACCGAGTTGGAGATAAAGGTTGCGAGTCCGGCGCCTTCGGCGCCCATGTTCAGTCCCCAGGGAAGTATGAAAACGGGGTCGAGCACGATGTTCAGCAGACACCCGCTCATCGTTCCGATACTTGCATGGAGAGAGTACCCTTCCGCACGCACAAGGTAAGCAAACACCACATTGAGTATCGAAGGCGTTGCGCCGCATACCACAGTCCACATCATGTATTCTTTTGTGGCTTCAAAGGTGTTTTCTTTCGCGCCCAGCAGACTGAGTATCGGATCAAAAAAAATCAGACACAGTAAAGACAGCAGTACTCCGCTGGCTAACGAGCCGTAGAATCCGAGAGAAGCGCTTTTCTTGACCGTATCGTAGTCCTTTACCCCCAACGAACGGCTCATCATACTCGACGCGCCAATCCCGAAAAGATTGTTTATCGCGTTGAAAGCAAGAAGCGCGGGCGCCGCAAGCGATACTCCCGCGTTTTCTATCTCGTTGTTGAGCAGCCCGACGAAAAAAGTATCTGCAAGACTGTATAATATCATTACCAGAGAACTAAGCACTGTCGGAAGCATAAGTATACGTGCAGCCTTCGGAATGGGCATCACTTCAAATAAGTCTTTGTTTGTTCCGGTATTTTCGGTGCTCATATGTATCTTTTACGCCTCTCCTTCTTTTTCGCTGGATTTAATTTTACACCTCATAAAAAGAAATGTCAATCGTTATTTCGGAAAATAAAAAACGCACCCTCTTGCCTTCCTGCCCGTCCGCTATGCTTGCAATGTTGCGGAGGTTATGTTATAATATTTGAACCGAATATTATTTGCGGCCGCGGAGCAAACGTCCGCAAGGTATTTTCTTTACGAACCATGTTCGGTGCGAAAAGTTAGGGTATCGTCTTTTCGTAAATCTATACGTCCGGCGGGCGGCGCTGTTTTTTGGATCCGGCGCACCCGCGTCTCCGACGCCTACCGCCGCAAAGAGGAATAAAATGCAGGATAAATTACAAAAAGAAAAATCATCGGGAAATCTTTATATCTGGATCATCCTTGCCGGAGCTTTGCTTCTCATCGTATGTCTGTTTGTCTGGGCGTGTACGGCGCAGATCCGTTCGGTTTTAGAGGTGTCCGGCATCTCGCAGAACAATACCGTGGTCTGCTATCTCTCGGCAACGGAAAAAGATCGCATTTCAAGAGGTATGAACGTCAAAGTCAATGACAATATGAGCGGAAGCATCAGTATAATCGCGGATACGCCCGTATCCCGCAGCGAAGTGCTCTCTTCGCTGACAGGAAATTTCATCGATTATACCGCAGCTCAGCTTAATCTCAACGATTGGAATTACAGAGTCGTCATCTCTCTCGACGAAGCCATCGACGACGGCAAGCTTTTAAAAGTCACCGTGATCACCGAGACTTTTCGTCCGATAGATTTTTTATCCGGTTACGTCAGGTAGAAAAATGAAAAAAAATATCATAAAAGTGCCCCTCATCCTCGCTGATAAAAACAGCGGCAGCGGCGCGGCAAGCTTAGCCATGGTACTGTCCTTTTTCGGTATCAACGTAGGGACCGACGGCGTCAACGGCGTCTGCAACACCTTCAGGTTCGGCGAAGAACCCGATAAACTCATTTTCATCGCAAAAGGATTCGGAGTGGAATCCTCGGAGATCTCTCCTTCGCTTCAGGACGTGCTCTCTTTGCCGCCGCCCGCCGTTTTCCGCATGAAAAACGGCGAATACGCCCTTTTCCGCGGTTGCAGAAATAAAAAAATTTATTTGTCTTTTCCTTTGCAGGGGGAAAAAATCATCCCGCTGAAATATTTTCAGGAAATTTTTTCGGGTGTGTGTCTGATCTTTAAAGAACCTCCCGGTTTTTCTCCCGACAGAAAATCGGGCTCCGCCTCCGACTTCTTCCGCCGCTCGGTCAAAGAATCTCCGAAAGGCTTTGTCGTTGCGGGAGTTTGTACGCTGCTGGCAGTATTTTTGGGAGTGTGCTTTCCCGCCGGACTCAGGATCGTTTTTGACAGGATCCTCACCGGTAAGGATCCCTGGCTTCTCGGCATCACATTGATAATGACGGCGGCGGGCTTCGCAGTGTCGCTGCTTACCGTTCTGAAATGGTCGGATCTTTATAAGTTTGCCGCCCGGCTTTCCGCTCAGGCGGATTTCAGCCTCTTTTCGAAAATGCAGAATCTCGGCGGAACCTATTTCTCCATGCATACCTCTTGTGAGCTCCAAGCCCTTCTTGAGTCGGCTCGGAACATGACCGCTTTGGCTGCCGAAAAATTCCTGCCTCTGCTTTTCAATGTTTTTGCCGCCCTCCTTTGCCTGCTCTATGCCTTGCTTTTCAATCCCCTGGGCGCTCTCCCCGCCGCGATCGGGTTTGTACTTCAGATCGTGCTGGCTGTTTTGGTGCGGCTGACGGCTGAAAACCGCGTTACCGAGGATGTGTTAAGGCAGAAAAACGAAAAGATCCGCGCTTCAGAAACGGAAACTCTTTCCGAAACTCTTGGAAGCAATGCCTTCACTCATTCGTTTTTGAAGGACTGCCGGAATGAAAAAAACTCCTCTTATCCGGCTGTTTTTTTCAAAATATGCTCCAGAGGAGTGGCTCTGCTTTCTCATGCGTTTACTGCCGTTGTCGCTTTCCTTCTTATTCTTAACAAAAACGAAACAGCAGGCACGGCTTTGTTTTTGATGTTCCTTTCGTTTTTTATATTCTTCAGAGCGGAAGAGATTCCGGAAAGCGTTTTGCTTTTGAGCAGGCTGCGCGCTCAAGCTGCCTTCATCGACGATTTTCTTCGTTATCCGATCGTCGACAAAACTGAGATCCACGATATCAAAGGGAATATCGTCATGGATAAAGTCAGTTTCGGGTACAATGAGTTCGAGCCTCCTATACTGAAGGAAGTGTCTTTCAGCGCGGAAAACGGAAAACGTTATGCAGTGGTGGGCGATGGCGGAAGCGGCAAAACTTCGGCGGTAAAACTTCTGTGCGGACTCCTCACTCCGGGAAGCGGCGATATCTTTTACGGCGGAAGAAGCGTTTACGACACACGCTCTGCCCTTGAAAAAAGCGCCTTTTATCTCGACGGGAATCCGGTTATTTTCAGAGGGACCCTTAAAGAAAATATCTGTATGTTTGACATGAGCTTCAGCGAAAACGAGATCCTTCAGGCAGCTCAGAAAAGCGGACTTTCTTATACGCTTTTTACCTTCGACGAAGGCCTGGAGTGTGAAATATCCGAGGATAAAAGACGCCTTACTAACGGCGAAAGACAACTTATAGCCGCCACGCGACTGTTTTTGTTCAAGCCTGCGGTCGCAGCGCTGGACAACGCTTTTTCGGCTCTTCCCGCCTCCCGCGAGGCTCAGCTTCTTACTCGCCTGAAAGCGCAGGGGACTACTGTTTTTATCGTGACAAACAGAGCCGAAATTGCTTCGGCTTCCGACGGCGTGGCATATATCAAAAACGGCAAAATCATTTCGCGGACTCATGTCGAGTTTATGACGAGCGACCGCGATTATCAGAAACTTTTCGTGTAACGGTGGACTTTATGAACGATCTGTATCCGGAAATTTTTGCTTCCGCACATAAAAAGAAAAAACACAAACCTCCGCAGACTTCGGCTCAGCTTTCCATGTATGTGCTTTCGGAAATAAAAAAGAAAGAACGTCGGTTTTTTCTTCTTGCGGTTTTTCTGTCGGCATTTTCTCTGGCCTGTATCGGTTACGGCGTCAATATTCTGTTTGAAGACGTGCTTTCCGCAAGATCCGATGAACTGTTTGCCTCTACCGCCGTTTACATCGTTTTGATGACGGTTGCTTATTTTCTTCTTTCTTTCGGCAAAAGACTTATCACGGAAAAGGTTTCTTTTTCTCTTTCCGATAAAATCTCTTCCCGCGCCGAACAAACCATCAGACAAAGACGCTGCCGTCATGTATCCGGGTTTATTGAGTTTACGAGGCTTTTTGTGTCTGCCACGGTTTATAACAGCGCTGTTTTTTCGGCTGCATGCGTGATAACGGTATTTCAGCTTATAGTCGTTTTCATCTTTTCGGCAGCCTGGGGTTATGTGCTGACAGGTGCCGTTGCGCTGAGTCTTATATTCTTCGTGCTGACGGAAAAAAATTACGCGGATATCATTTCCGATACCGCGCTGGCAGAATCCCGCGAAAGCGAATTTAACAGAAAAGTATTCGACAACGCCGATTCCCTTGCCCCTTTCCGCGATGCTCTTTCCAAAAGACACGCCCGTCTTTACTCCTCTCACGCTTTCGCTTCTTTGAATCCGCCGTTGTCCGTGAAGATTCGTTACGCGGTATTTTTTATGGTTTTCCTTTTTGCCGGTATACTCGGGACAGCTTTGTCGGTTGATTCGGGAGAGGGGGCCGTAGCGTCGGGGTTGTTTTCGTGTACAGTGATCTTTCTTTCGGTCATGCGCATGGCTGAAAGAATGTGTCCGCTTGCAAAAAACAAGGCGTACGCAAAAGTCGTTCTTCCTCTTTTCTCTTCTTCTGCCGAAGGCATCGATGTTCAGGATACTTCCATCGATATCGACAGACTTTCTTTCTCTTATGGCGACAAAAAGATTTTCGAGTCCCTTGACCTGCATGTGGAGAAAGGGGAAAAACTTGCCGTATTAGGTTCCTCCGGCAGCGGGAAAAGTACCTTATACGAGCTTTTGAGAGGGGGACTTGTGCCGGATAGCGGAGCGGTGTGTATAGGAGGAGCGGATGTGAGAGCTTTGTCGGCGGAGTGTCTCGGCAGGCTTATCGCGACTGTCGATCCTTTCGACAAGCTGCTTTCCGGGAGCATAGAAGAAAATATCCTTCCTGCAGAAAACCGCGATACCTTCGTCGTTCAGGAAGAAATACAGCGTGCCGGCCTGAATAAAATGGTAAACGATCTCCCTCAGGGCGTCAATACCTTGCTCAATTGCGGGGGCACCGGCCTTTCCGAAACGGAACGACTCAAGCTCATTTTTGCCCGCGCCACCGCGAGAAAGGCTCCCGTTGTTTTATTGGACGGCGTCCTCGACACTGCCGACAATAAGACCCGCAAACGTTTCACTGACGCATTGTTGTCGCTGCCCTCTACAGTGATAGTTTTTACAGCAAGAGAAGAGGTCGCAAAATGCTTTTCCTCTGCTCTCAGACTGCCCGACGGCAAAATATAAAATTTGGAAAAAAGGTACGCAACGATAATGGATCTGGCACGGTTATACGAAGAGACAGAAAAGCGTTTGTCGAGGATCGACTTTAGTAAGCTTTGGAAGGGCTTCAAACCTTTCAGATTTGCACTTTATACAGACCGCGAATGTTATTATGACGGGCGGTATATAGAAAAAACCGACGTTTTTTGCGCGAACACTACAATATCCTTTGAAGGAGAACAGATCGCAATATGGAATGTTTCAGAGGAGCCCGAAGATATGGATGCATTTTGTGCTTCTATAGTTCACGAGATGTTTCATGCTTTTCAGCAGAACTCGGGCGAATGCCGGTTTGCAGACGAACGGGAAGCTTTGTTCAAATACCGCTGCAGTACGGGTAATTTATCTGCCAAATTCGCCGAGGGAGCTTGCATCAGGGCCGCAATGGAAAAAAACGATCCGGACGCATACTCGAAGCTGCTTTCGATCCGCAGGATGAGAGCCGGGAAATATCCTTATGAATACGAGTATGAGGCACGGACAGAGCAGATCGAGGGAGCTGCCTGTTATGTCGAACTGAATGCACTGACTCGGCTTTGTCCCGAAAAAGGCTGTCGGGCATGGAAAAGGGTGCTTGAAAGGATTAGCAGACCGGAAAATTATATTCCCGTGCGTATAATCTCCTATGATATCGGAGCGGCGGTAATAGCGTGTATCGGGAAGTATACTCAAATTGACTTTGAAAAATTTTCGGAACTTCCTTTTTCTCGCGAAATGCTGTTTACCGGGACAGACGATTGCAGTCCGGATGTCTTTTATAACTCCGAAATCGAACGTTGTCTTGAGTCCTATCGGGCAAAGACCCGTAATATTATCGAAAGGGCAGTTGAAAAGAACGAGTGCGTACTTACCGGTCCGTACCCTTTGGTGAGCGTCAATATCTATGACGCCCGGTGTGATAAAAATTATGTCGTTTCAAATCATTTTGTTGCGTATAAAGACGGCGACGAACAGAAAATACTCTGCGGAGATTTTGTCGTCAAACTTGACGATGATCACAACGTGCTGACTGTTTTGAAGCAATGAAAATAAAATGGTCGGACAAAACCCATACAAAGCTTATTGACGTCGGTCTCGCAAAGAGAAAGCACCGAGAAATATGTCTGTCTTTGCCCGTCCGAGAGCAGCCCGAAATAACGGGCTTTTTTATTTCAGGAAAATTGCGGCTATCGTGTCCCGCGTCTTATACTTAAAAACTCAGTGCAAGTCGTTTGACGGGCAAAAAAGTTTTCGGACAGAGATATTGTCCCAGCATGAACCGATATAAGCGAACTTGTATGAAAGGCGCCGTATTTTTGTTTTTTGGGAAGGGGTGTGTTGTGTGCACGAAGTAAAAAATATGTCCGGCATTTTAAAAATGGTGGTGTACTCGTCGGGATTCGAACCCGAACTCGACGGCGTCGGAGGCCGTAATGTTATCCAATTACACCACGAGTACCTGATTTTAAAAGCCGGACTTTTGATATGAGAAAGAAAATCAGCGGCGAAAACCCGCAAGATCGTATCGCGCCGCTATTTCTTCTTCGGTTTATTCTTTTACTGTAGCTGAATCTCACTTCAGAAACTATTTTATCTGAGCCTCAACATAATCCGCAATATCTCCGACAGTCTTCAACTCGGCAGCTTTCTCGTCGGGAATGGATATATTATATTCTTCTTCCATTTTCATAAGCATTTCGATAATATCGAGAGAGTCGGCGTTGAGATCTTTTATAATGTCGGAATCCCTTGTGATATCGTCGGGATTGATTTGCAGCTGTTCCACAACTATTTCTTTCAGTTTTTCAAAAACCATAACAACCTCCTTCAGGCAGCCTCCGTGACACTGCCGATACATTGCGTATCATATAGTATAATATAACATACGTAAGATTTTGTCAAGCGCATAAGTGTTTCTTTCGTATTTACTTATCTGCGGGACAAAAAGGAGGAAGTATGCGCCGCTTTATAAATCAGAAGGAGTACGACGGATGTAAAAGAGAGTGTTGCCCGCCGTGCCGTAAAAAACCTGAAAATAAATGCCGGGCACGATTGGAATTGAATTGTCCTTCGGTCAGCGTGGATATCGAGCTTACTCCGGACAACAGATCGCTGAAGCTTTTCAGAGAAACAAAACACCCGTGAGACGGGCTTATACGTCCGAGCATTTTTCCCGTCCGAAGACTGACTGTTCAGAAAAAATGATTTTTCAGGGTTATGTTGCCCGAGGTCAGTATAAAAGGAAGACGGGAAAGCTTTTCAGCCTTCCCGCCGACCTGTAAAATTATTAAAGGAGAGGTATATCAGCCATTGTCTACAGCTGATTTTTTGTTAATTTGATCAAAGCATTGCTTCTCCCGTTTTAAGGGCTTTTTTATTGAGTTCAACAAAAGCGGGTTTTACGTTTTCCGTAATGATTTTATCCCAGTTTATATGCTGAAGGTTCATTCCCGCCACTATGGTCCCCAACAAAACCACGTTCATTACTTTTATACTGCCCACTTCCAAGGCTTTTTGCGTTGCGTTGACGACTGTTGTACGGGCGTGTTTTTTTAATTCTTCCGTTATTCCGGCGGGGTATTCCACGTTGCCGCTTGTTATCGGCATTCCGGGTATTTCTACGTCGTTTACCACCACGTGGCCGTCTTCTTTGAGATAATCAAGGTATCTGAGAGCTTCCATTTTTTCAAAAGCCACGATTATATCTGCGTCGCCTTTTTCAATAACGGGAGAATAAACCTTCTGATCTCCGTAACGAATATGTGTTGTGACCGATCCTCCGCGCTGAGACATTCCGTGTATTTCGCTCATTTTTACATCGTAGCCCGCTTCCATAAGTCCGAGAGTCAGAAGTTTTCCCGCGAGGATGGTCCCCTGACCGCCAACGCCTACCAATAATACGTTTTTAATCATACAAAAACCTCCTAAGCTTTATTGATGGCCGAAGTACGGCACAGCTGAGAACAAACTCCGCATCCCACACAGGCTGAAGCGTCTATTTCGGCTTTTTTGTTTTTATAGGATAAAGCAGGACATCCGCACTTGAGACAAAGCTTGCATCCCACGCATTTTTCTTTGTTTACGGTATACCTTGTTTTGAAGGCTTCCGGGAACTCTTCCTTGTCGGCGTTCGAGAACTTCTTAAGAGCGCAGGGATAACGGGTTATTATTACGCCCGCCTCTTTGCATTCCAGAGCTTCGTCCAGCGCCTTGCTTAACTGAGCAAGATTATTGGGGTCGACCTGAGTAACTCTTTGCATTCCCAAAGCGCGCACGACCGCTTCTATGTCGGTTATATTTGCGGGATCGCCCTGAGCCGTAAATCCCGAGCCGGGGTTTTCCTGATGCCCCGTCATTCCCGTTATACGGTTGTCGAGAATAATGATCACAGGGTTGCTTTTGTTGTAAACTATATCGAGCAGCGAAGTTATGCCGCTGTGGAAAAAGGTACTGTCCCCGATAACTGCCACCACGCGTTTTTTGTTGTCCGGCTGCATGTTGAATACCTTTTGAGCGCCGCCGGCACCGGAAATGGAAAAGCCCATACAGTTATTGAAGTCCATGGCGTTGTAGGGCGGAGCAAAACCTAAAGTGTAGCAGCCTATATCGCCTGATACGACTATGTCCTTACGTCTTCCCAATTCGTAAAAAAGTCCTCTGTGCGGACATCCGGCACAAAATGAAGGAGGTCTTGCCACGATCAGAGAACGGTCGAAGTCGGCGGTGTGTACGCTTTTGCCCGTAAGACATGCGCGGATAATGTCGCTTGTGTACTCGCCGTTGACCGGGAAAAATCCCGTACCGAAAACATCGATCCCCAATGCGCGTATTTCCGTTTCCATAACGGGATCGTTTTCTTCAAGCACGTATATCTTTTTAAGACCTGCGGCAAATCTTCTGATCTTGTTGAGAGGAAGCGGATAACCGAATCCGATCTTAAGATAGTTGGCTTTGTCCGCAAAAACTTCTTTGGCATAATTATAGCACATCCCGGAGGCTATAACGCCGATCTCAGCGCCGTTGTCTTCCGTAAAATTGAGAGGCGTGACTTCCGAATACTCTTTAAGAAGCGATATGTGATTTTCTACCTCAAGACGACGCACTATAGCGTTTGCGGGCACGTCGACATACTTTTTGGCGTTCTTTACGTAAGGTACAAACGGCACCTCTTTCCTCTCTCCCGCTTGGACTATACTCTTGCTGTGACATACGCGCGTCGTAAGCCTTATGAGCACGGGAGTGTCATACGTTTCGCTGATAACAAACGCTACTTTTACCATGTCCAGACATTCCTGAGAGTCGGAAGGCTCAAGCATCGGGATCTTCGCGGCTCTGGCGTAGTAACGGTTATCTTGTTCGTTTTGCGAGGAGTGCTGACCCGGTTCGTCTGCCGTTACAACGACAAGCCCGGCATTTATGCCTGAATATGCAACGGTAAAAAGAGGATCGGCGGCAACATTCAGTCCGACATGCTTCATGGAAGCAAAACTTCTTCCACCTGCTATCGCCGCGCCTATTGACGCCTCAAGCGCGACCTTTTCGTTTGGCGCCCATTCTGCAGCGACCTCTTTGTAATGAGTCGCTATATTTTCCATTATTTCCGTGGAAGGAGTGCCCGGATAAGCCGCAGCAAAAACACAGCCTGCTTCGTATACGCCACGGGCAATCGCTTCGTTGCCTGTCATCAGCAATTTCATTTTTTCGCCTCCGTTTGCTTTTCGTATTTTACATGTATTTGAAATAAATTACCTTACCATTATAACAGATATAATAAGTTTCGCCATGATTTTTCAGAAAAAATCCTCTTACAAATCGTTTCTTTGAAGTAGTGACTTAACGTTATAAAAAATCTTTTTTCCGCGGATATCGGGACTCATGCAATCTCCGTATCTTAACGTCGGTTCCCTGTGATTTCAAATTCGACACGATCCGGATTGCACCGCGCGTGACCGCAGCCCCTTATCTTTGCTTGTCCAACCGACATGCTAAATGCGTCCCGCCGGAAATCACGCCGCATAAACTGCCGGAGCTTCACCGACCTTTATCTCCCAAAACAGCTGTTTCATACAACGAGCTTCACGGTTCATGCCGCAAAACAGCTGTTTCATGCAGCGAGCTTCACGGTTCATGCCGTGAAACAACGGTTTCGTGCAGTGAAGCACAGCTCAGACTGCAAAACAACGGTTTCGTGCGATGTGTTCCGCAATTCCTGTCACAAGGAAACGGTTTCATACAACGAGCCTCACGGTTTATGCCGTGGATCGGCGGCTTTGTGAAGTAATTTGAAAGTACTGAACGGGCATATGGAGCAGAAGGTGTTGCGTGAATATTTTTATAAAAAACGCCGAAGAATTCAGCGTTTATTCTGTCTTTATTTAGTTTTATTAAGGGCGAAGTGCTCTTTCAGGCGTAAAGAAGCGGCGTAAAGCTGTTTTTTCGGAACGCCGTATTTTTCAGCCGCGAAAGTTATAGCCTGTTTGATGTCTGTATCGGTGTCGATCATTGCCTGGATCAGGTATGCTTCAGGAGAAAACGGAGATTCTTCCTTTTGTCCTGAGTTTTTTTCAAGCACAATGGTATATTCGCCTTTATCGCTCTTAGGATTCTGAGCCAACTCGCCGTACACCTGTGATAACGTCCCTCTGTAGACTTTTTCGAATTTTTTCGTGATATCGTTGCAGACGGCGGCGTTTGCTTCGGGAAAGACCTCTTTCATGATTCCGAGAGTTTCGATTATGCGGTTAGGTGACTCGTAAAATACTGCAAGATGAGCAGAGTCTGAGGCGATCTGTTTCAGACGGGCGGAACAATCTCCTTTTTTCCGCGGGAGGAAGCCGTAAAAACCGAACGACGGACATGGAAGCCCCGAAAGTGCGACGGCGGCCACCGAAGCGCTTGCCCCCGGACAAACCGTGACCTCTATCCCTGCCGCCGCGGCTTTCCCTATAAGCTTGTATCCCGGGTCGCTGATACAAGGCATACCCGCGTCTGTGACAAGCACCGCGTTGCAGCCTTCCGAAATTTTTTTTATAAAGCCTTCAGCTTTGGTTTCTTCCGTGAAGCCGTTTGAGGAAAAGATTTTCTTGGATATTCCCGTATGGGCAAGCAGTACTGCCGTTACGCGGGTATCCTCGGCTATTATGAAGTCGCATTCTTTGAGCGCCTGTACGGCGCGGGGCGTCAGATCGTCGAGATTGCCTATAGGCGTTCCGACTATTATAAGTTTTCCCATACCGAGATACTTGTCCTTTGATTTTTTTATCCGGAACAATCAATTATTATTCGTCCCGGTGATTTTTCGGCTTCCGGCTTTTCAGTTTTGTTTTCCTTGCCGGTCAGAGCGATCCTTCAAAAGAGAGGCTTCTGTTTCTTTGATCGCTTCTATAAGCGACAAAGCGTCCAGCCGTGCCGAAAGGATTTGTTTCTGAACGTCGCAGGGCGGCAGACGAACGTCTTTGACCGCCATGCGTCTTACGTTGGTTTTTGTGTTCGCGTCGGCAAAGTACTCGCAAACCGCGCTCCCGAACCCTCCTTCATAGACTCCTTCTTCCATGGTGATTATATTTTTCCCCGAAATGCCGTCGAGGTAGGTGTGGTCGAGGGGACGGATACACGTACATTCTACCACCGTAAAAGGCTTTCCGCCGAAAATGTCTGAGGCGATAAGCGCTTGCTCAAGCATTCGCGGACCTGCAGTCAGTACTATTGTGTCGCTTTCGCCTTTTCTTATCGTCTGCCATTTGGTGACGTCCTGAAGCAAAGGAATATGATATACGCGGTCGTTTTGCCGGGTATCGGAGTCGGCGCGAAGTAAAGCGGACGAGGGGGGCTGTTTCTCTTCAGAAGAAGTAAGTATACCGACAGTTCCGTTGGGATAGCGGATCGCAGTCGGTTTTTGGAGCGTGATCGCGTATTCCATGCACTTTTTGAGTTCCTGAGGCGTGTCGGGCGCGAAAATGCTTATATCCGGGAGAGCACGGAGCATGGCTATATCGAAAAGTCCCTGATGGGTCTTTCCGTCGCGGCCCACCAGACCGGCGCGGTCCATGCACAGTATCACGGGGAGCTTTTGCAGACAGACTTCCTGTTCTATCTGATCGAAGGCGCGCTGCATAAAGGTCGAATATACGAAAACCGCCGGGATCAGCCCGCAAAGCGACGCCCCGCAAGCATATGAGACCGCTGTTTGTTCGCATATGCCTACGTCTACCAGCGATTCAGGGTAGACTCTGCCGAAGGGAGTTGTGCCCGTTCCGTCGTTCATGGCGGCGGTTATTGCCGTAAAACGGGGATTTTCGCGTTTGATTTCTGTGAGGATGTCTCCCACCGAATCGGCGAAATCGTTTTTCCCGCTTCCGAACCCGGCGCTTACTCCGTGATATTTTTCCGGGTCCCGCTCTGCAGGAGGATAACCTTTGCCTTTGCGCGTGCGCACATGGAGAAGTACGGGAACTTCGCACTCGAGCAGATCGGGCAGAGTTTTTATCATGGCTGAAACGTCGTGTCCGTCTACGACCCCGACATATTTTATCCCCATCTCTTCAAAGAGATTTGTCCCGCCGGCGGTCCTTTTTATAAATCGCTTCATTCCCGACAGACTTCTGAATATAAGACGCCCGAATGCGGTTTTGTTCAGGCTTTTTTTCCACTTGGTTTTTGTGGCGCGATAACCCTTTTTTAATGTGAGCCGACTGAGATGTCTGTAAAAGCCTCCGTTTCCTGCGGAAATAGACATGCCGTTATCATTCAGCACGAGAAGCAGCTGTCCGGGAGTATTTCCTATTCCGTTCAACGCTTCGAGAGTTTCTCCCGAGGTAAGAGCTCCGTCACCCAGCACTACAGCAATCCTGTATTTTTCTCCGAGCTGTTCCCTCGCTTTGCGCATCCCTGCAGCTGCACTTATTGCCGATCCGCTGTGTCCGCTCCCGTAAGAATCATACGCGCTCTCCCGTATGTCACAGAAGCCGCTCACGCCCTCTTCGCTCCGAAGCTTTTCAAGACTCCTGCCGCTGAGTATTTTGTGAGCGTAAGCCTGATGCCCTACGTCGAAAATTATTTTGTCGGCAGGCAGATCCATCGTTTCGTGCAACGCGACGGTAAGCTCGACGGCACCGAGATTGGAGGCGGGATGTCCGCCGTTATTGTTCACCGCTTCGATTATTTCTTTTCTGAGACGGCTGCATAGAGTATCATAATATTCTTTTTTCTTGTTTTTCATGTTTTCAGCCGGTGATACCGGCGTGTGCGGGCTTATCCGTGTTGTCGGACCATGGAGCGCGAAGTGCACATTTGTCCGGGATGCGCGCTGCCGTCCGAAGCTTTTTGCCGTACGGGCGGAGAGGTCGTGCCGATAGCCGCAGGTAAGAAGGCGGCGGTCCGAAGCGAAACGCACATTCGTCCGGGGTGCGCGCTGCCGTCCGAAGCTTTGGGGCTTTTATATTTATATGTTGCCGGCAGCGATTACGTTACTTTTTTGTTTTGCGGGATCCTTCTCCGGATATATGCGAAGGAGCAGGCCACAAATTGTTTCTTTCCGGATGAGTCACGGCGTCGATTATACGCTGTTCGGCAAAGGGTATTTCGTCTGAAAACTCCGAAAGCAGTTTTTTCATATACTCGCGTCGGGTATGCTTGTCTGCCGGGCAGGGATTGAAAACCACGGGAAGCTGTTTTGCGTAAGCTCCGATATTTTTTTCGCGTATATATATCATGGGTCTTATGAGCGTTACACCCGTTTTATCCATGTATGAAACGGGTGAAAAGGTCGACAGTCTTCCTTCGTAAAGAAGGCTGAGCAAAAAAGTTTCGGCAACGTCGTCGGCGTGGTGTCCCAGAGCGAGTTTTCTGACCCCTTTTTTCAGCAGACAGTTATTTAAAGCCCCCCTTCTCATTTTTGAACATAAAGAACATGGATTTTTTTCCTTTTTTATTTCAAAAAGAATCTCGGCTATGTCGGTTTTTTCGACATGGTACTCCACTCCGAGCTCTTCGCAATACCGGGCAACGGGTGAAAAGTCCGACGACCTGAAGCCCATATCTATCGTTACGGCGCAAAGGTCGAATTTCTGAGGCGAAAATTTACGGTAGGCAGCCAGCAGGGCAAGTAAAACAAGGCTGTCCTTTCCGCCCGAGACGCCGACTCCTATATAGTCGTTGTCGCTGATCATGGAGTAGTCGTTGACGGCGCGTCTGAACGGAGCTAATAATTCCTGTATCTTCATAAAGTTTAAAAAACCTGAAAACGGTGATAATCGATATATGGCAGTAGTTTTTGATTACATTTTTATTTTTACGGGCGGTTTTGCCGTCGGGTTTATCTGGTCGCGCTACTATTTCAAAGACGTGACGGTCTGTTTTCTGATAGGATTATTTGCCGCTCTTATTTTTTTATGCGGCGGACGTCTTGTTTTTAAAAAACATTTCAGAAAAAGCAACGCGAAAAAGGAAAAAGCCGACGTTCTGCGTGCCGCCGCAAAATTCATCGCCCTTGAGGAAAAAGCCCTTCCCGCAATTGCAGACGCTTACAGAGCAAAAAACTTCGGAGTGACCTTCTATAAAACTTCTCTGCTTTGTTTCAGTGCGGAAAAAGTATTTTTCGTCACTGTGGTCAGTTCACATACGGGCGAAAAAAACGCCTGCGATACCATCGGTCTTTGCCGTCGCCTTAAAGTGGGGCATCTGTTTGTCTTTTCGGTATCTCCGCTGCCGGAACTGAACGTTTTCGGAAAACATTCGGGTGTGGAAGTTTCTTTTATCGGGCAGGAAGAGTGCGCCGCACTTCTGAAAGACTCAGAGGAACTGAAAGCTTATATCCCCGAGAAAACCAAACGGCTGCCTCCGCTCCTCAAAGGCGCCCTTTCCAAAGCGCACGCAAAATACTATTTCATAAGTGCGCTGTTCCTTTCTTTGACTTCTTTCGTCGCTTTCTTCCCCTTTTATTATCTGATCGGCGCTACCGTGCTGTTTGTTCTCGCTCTGCTTTCGCGTTTCCGCGCTAAGGCGTGAGCAGATGCTCGAAATCTTTCTTGTCGGTACGCTTGTAGAGCGTTATCTTACTGCCGAGTATCTGTACGGTTTCGCACCCCAATATTCCGCATAGTTTTTCGGCGGCTTCCTGCGGAGTGCCTTCGTAGCCTTTCTGCACCGCAACTTTTATAAGTTCGTTATGATATAAAGAGGTCTCGGCTTCTTTTGCCACGTTTTCGGTCACGCCCTCCTTTCCGATAAATACAAGAGGTTTTATCGGATTTGCTTTGCTTTTCAGCTGACTTCTTTGCTTTGCACTGAGCATTTTATCTCTCCCTTCTTCCTTGATATGCTTTTTACCGCCGCCCGAAACCGAACGGAAAAAGCGTATTTGTTTCCTCCGCTCCAGAGAACAAAACAAACGTTTGCATCATGTCATGCTACGGATTTTTTTCTCTCTTCGAGGCTGTGTCTGAAGGCACCGACCTTTTTGACGGAAGTTCAGACGTTTTCCCCGGCTTTTGTCAGGCGGCAAAGTACGCGGTCAAGCTTTTCCCGGCGGATTTTGTCTACCTTTTCTTCTCCGAAGATGAAACGCAGCTGTTCCGCCATGTTCAGCACGTCGGCGATCTCTTCTGTCACCGCTTCGCGTCTTTTAAGCAGTTCGTTTTCGTTATGCGGCAGGGTGTTCAGTTCTCTCGTATATCGCATGAGAGCATGGATGAGTTCGCTCATCTCTTCTATGCTTGCGCGTATCTGTGAGTCTTCACCCCATGCTTTCAGTATTTTTTCGTATATTTCGCGTTGATCGTCCATATTGGTTCTCCGTGATAAATGTCGGCAGTACAGGCTGTCAGATGTCTTTCTGCTCCCCGATAAGGGTAAGGTTAGAATACAGTTCTTCGGTAAGCGCTTCCTTTGTCGCATCGGGAATGTCTCCGTAAAAATACACCACCGCGTATCCGCCGCACAGGATGTAAGCCGTCGATGCCGACACATAAGCTGTAGCAGAAGAAAAATTCTGACTTAGCAGCGCGGTAAATTCTCCCGCTCCCTCGTTATTCAAATAAAAATTGGCGTAAACCGCTTCAAACAGGGTATTGTTGTTACTGGTGAGTCCTGTCTGTATTTTATAATGTTCGGGGGCGCCGGCGTTTTCATAGTAAACTTCCGGGGTTTCGGGCGCCTCGAGAAGCAAAACCGCAAATTTTTCGGAGTATTCGTCAAGCGAATAGGCTACGACAAGCTTAAGAAACTCGAAATCCTCTGCAGAAACCGCTGCCGTGGCGTTGTACTCTCCGTTGACGGCAAAATATTTTCTCGAGTATATTTCGGTGTTGTCTGCGTCGAAGTCGGTGAATACGCACAGATCGAAGCCTTTCGTTTCCGTTGCGAAAGCAATGCATTCTTCTGCGGTATCGAAAGGAGCGTAAGTAAAATAGCGCTGAGCGCCTATACTTTTGTAATCCACCGACATGTTGGTGAAAACGTAAACAAGTACGATCACGACAAGAATTACGTTTACGATCACGGTGATTTTCGTGCTGGAACTTTTGCTGTTCATTTTGATCCCTTCCGTAGGATTATCGATTTCAGAAAGTGTAACATCCCAATGTTAACCCAAGCTGAATTATCATAATTATAAACTGAAAACAAAATGCTGTCAACCGCTTAAAAAGGGGTAGGTTTTTTTCATGCCGCGCACCGGAAAGCAACTGCAATAAAACGGTTGCCAATTTGCCGCAAATGGCTTATAATAAAAAAAGGGGTGAGACCCCGAATGTATTACCCGAAGAAGGGAATGGAGACTACTAATGAGTAACAGAGAATTGTCCGTCAAAACTGCGCGAATGCTTGCCGTCGATGCGATCGACGCGGCAAATTCCGGTCATCCCGGGCTCCCGCTGGGAGCTGCGCCCGCTCTCAACGCCGTGTTTACGGCCATGAACAACGACCCCGAACACCCTTTGGCAATAAACAGAGACAGATTTGTACTTTCAGCCGGTCACGGTTCTGCGGGACTTTATGCCACGGCGCATCTTTTCGGATACGATATCCCTCTTGAGGAACTTGCGCATTTTCGTAAGCTTGGGAGCATTACGCCCGGCCATCCGGAATACGGTCACACTCCCGCTGTTGACGCTTCTACCGGTCCTTTGGGACAGGGACTCGCCAATGCCGTGGGCATGGCGATAGCAGAGACTCACCTTGCGGCGATATTCAATCGTCCCGGTTTTCCTGTTTTTGACAACTATACCTATGCGCTGTGCGGTGAAGGATGCCTTATGGAGGGGATAGGCTACGAAGCAGTCAGCCTTGCCGGCACTCTGAAGCTCAATAAGCTCATTTTCGTGTATGATAAAAACAACGTCACCATAGAAGGCGATAAGGACGTCGCCTTCAGCGAGGATATAAAAGCCCGTTTCGAAGCGCAGCATTGGAACACTGTGGAAGTGAGCGACGGAAACGACCTTAAAGCCTTGGACGAAGCTATCGGGAAGGCTAAAGCACAGAAGGAAAAGCCTACGCTGATAATAGTCAACACGGTGATCGGTTACGGCAGTCCTGTCGCAGGGCAGGCGGCCTCGCACGGCGCTCCGATAAAAGGGGACAAGCTTACCGCTACAAAAGAGTTTTATAATTGGGAAAGGCGTCCTTTTGAAGTGCCCGAAGAGGCTTATGCAGTCGAAACAATCAGAAAGGGAAAGGAAAAAACCGCAAAATACAACGCTATGCTGAAAGAGTATTTTGCCGCCTACCCGGAAATGGAAGAGCTTTACGACAAGTACTTCGTGAAGAAAGAGATATCTCCCGATTTCGGCGTTGTTTTTGAAAAGCCCGCCGCAACGAGAAATTACTCCGCAACCATTCTCAACAAACTTGCGGAAAAAGATCCCTCCGTCATAGGGGGTTCTGCCGACCTCGGTCCTTCGTGTCTTACCGCTATCAAAAACTCTGCCGATTATTCACCCGATTGCAGAGAAGGCAGAAATATCCATTTCGGAATACGCGAACATGCCATGGGCGCTGTCTGCAACGGCATAGCGCTTTATGGAGGCTTGCGTCCCTATTGTTCCACGTTTTTTGTTTTTTCGGATTACATGAAATGCTCGTTCCGTATGTCTGCACTCATGAAACTACCCGTGATATACGTTTTGACTCATGATTCCATAGGCGTCGGAGAGGACGGTCCCACCCATGAACCGGTAGAACAGCTTACTGCACTGAGAAGCATTCCCCGTTTCGATGTCTTTCGTCCCGCCGACCCGACGGAAGTCGCCTGCGCTTACGCCCACGCCTATAACGCCGACAGACCCACGGCGATCGTTCTTACCCGTCAGACCGTACCCTTTGTAAAAGGGACGGGGGAAGACGCAATGAAAGGCGGCTATGTGGTAAGAGACGTTTTGAATCCCGATATAGTACTTTTAAGCTGCGGAAGCGAACTTGTATACTGTATGGAAGCGGCGGAAATGCTTGCGGATCAAGGTATCGGTGCGCGTGTCGTCAGTATGCCTTCGCAAGAGGTGTTTCTGCGTCAAAGCGAGGAATACCGTGAAAGCGTGCTTCCGAAAGCCGTACGCTGTCGTCTTGCGGTTGAGGCGGGCAGTACCATGAGCTGGTACCGTTTTACGGGGCTGGACGGCAAGGTCATAGGGATAGACGTTTTCGGGGTTTCCGGAAAGTCTTCCGATCTGTTCGAAAAATTCGGTTTTACCGCCGAAAACGTTTTCAATACGGCTGTCGAAATGGTGCGCGGAAAAATATAACTCAGAAGTTCTGCCTCCGTTCCGGAAGCGGCGGAGGCAGTTTCCGCTTCCGGCGCGGAGCGGTTAAACGTGGCGGCTGCGTGAATATATGGCGGGCAGGCGGTCTTTTGCGGAAAGGCGTTCTGTCTTCACGGGCGTCTGCCTCGGAAGGGTTCGGCGCGGCCGGAACTTTCCTGTTCTGCGCGCATGCCGGGATTTTTGCGTCAGATGCCCTTTTCGTTGTACGAAACGGCAGCTTCGTGCCGCGAACTGCGGACTTACAGTATTTTTAATTTTGGCGGGAGGAATTGTAATTGTTTACGGACATAGTCAGGATCACCATAAAATCCGGGGACGGCGGTAACGGCGTCGTCAGTTTCCATACCGAAAAATATGTCAGCAGAGGCGGTCCGGACGGCGGCGACGGCGGCAGAGGCGGTCATATTTACTTCCGGGCGGACGCATCTCTTACTACGCTCAACGCCTTTTATTATAAAAAACACTTTTTCGCCGAAAACGGCAGCAACGGCGCCGCGAAGCTGTGTTACGGCAAGAGGGGCGAGGATCTTTATATCTCCGTGCCTGTCGGAACGAGTATACGCGACGTGCAGACAGGCAGACTTATGGCGGATCTCGTGGAAGACGGTCAGACGGCACTCATCATGAAGGGCGGCGAGGGCGGAAAAGGGAACGCAAAGTATGCCACGGCTACCCGGCGGGCTCCGCGTTTCTGTTCTCACGGCGTAAAAACGGAAAAAAAGGTCGTGGAGCTTGAACTGAAAAGTATAGCGGATGTAGGGCTTGTAGGGTTTCCTAATGTCGGAAAATCCACTTTGCTTTCCGTTATTTCCGCTGCGCGGCCGAAAATCGCCGATTATCATTTCACGACTTTATATGCCAATCTCGGAGTCGTTTCGTTCAGAGGAAAGAGTTTCGTTTGCGCCGATATCCCGGGACTTATAGAAAAAGCTTCCGAAGGGCAGGGTCTCGGGCTGCGGTTTCTGAGGCATATAGAGCGCACGCGTATGATCGTGCATGTGGTGGACATGGGGGGGTCGGAAGGCAGAGATCCGGTAAAGGATTTCGAGATCATAAACAGAGAGCTTAAAGCATACTCGGAAAAACTTGCGGAAAAAGTGCAGATCGTCGCCGCGAACAAAATGGACATGCCGGACGCCGATAAAAACCTCGATATATTCAGAAAAGCTTACCCTGATTGTACGGTCGTGCCTGTCATGGCGGCGATCCGCGAAAATATCGACGCGCTCCTCGAAAAAATAATCGAAACACTCGACGCCCTTCCTCCCGTGCAATATGAAGCTTTCGAGCCGTATGAATATGAGGACAGAGATACTACCAATTTCGAGATAACGCGTGACGACGACGGCGCTTTTGTCGTTATGGGCGGACTTATCGATAATCTTGCGAGAAAAGTCGTGCTTGACGACTACGACAGTCTGAGGTTCCTTCAGCGCACCCTCAACAAACAAGGGGTTATTGCGGCTTTGAGAGAAAAGGGCGCAAAAGAAGGTTCCACGGTAAGGATGGGAGATATAGAATTTGAATTTATCGACTGATCGGCGTCCCATCGGGAGATGTATATCGGAAAGATCAATAAGGAGATATTATGGAAGAAAAAGTTTTGATAGCCGGAGAGGCACTCAAGCGCAACAAAATGGCGGTCTACTACGCCGAAACCAAAGACGAGGTTTTGCCTATCGTGCTCAGTCTTCTGAAAAAAGGCGAGGTCATAGGTATGGGCGGCTGTACTTCGGCGATGGAGTGCGGAGTGTGGGCGTATCTGAAAAAGTGCGGAGACTATAATTTCCTCGACAGGATTCCGCTCGAAAACGAAAAGGACAAACAGCTTCTTTGTCATTACATGCTGCTTGCAAATACATTTATTTCGGGAGCTAACGCCATTACCGAAAACGGCGAATTGTATAACGTGGACAGCAATAGCAACAGAGTCAGCAATATAGCCTACGGAGCGGAGCAGGTCATTGTGATCGCGGGCAAAAACAAGATAGTGAAAGACCTCGACGAGGCAATATACAGAGTAAAAACCGTTGCGGCGCCGAAAAACGCTCTCAGAAGGAAAGTTAATACTCCCTGTGCCAAAACCGGAAAATGTATCAGTCTGAATCTGCCTTCTCCGACTATGACCGACGGCTGCAGGTGTGAGGACAGGATGTGCTGCAATTATCTTGTATCTGCTCAGCAAAGGTACGAAAACAGAATAAAAGTCATTCTCGTGAACGAGGAACTTGGTTTCTGATACAAAGCGTTTTTCGGGAAGCGAAGACGTCTGTATGTAAAGGACAGATGTGTTTTTTCGTGAAAAGGGTTGCGGAGGCAGGTGCTTATCATGGAGAAAAAAAGGAAAGTAAACTTTGCCATGACAGCTGCGGCGGTATGCGTTGCGATAGCCGCTTTGCTGAAGATCATTATTCCGGTCGCGGGTTATTATGCCGCCTACGTTTTTGCCTCCTATTACAGAATAAAGGACGGCATTTTTCTCGAGATCGTAAATAATACAGATGAACTTATGTCCGCGGGAAAAACGTATTCCGCGCTCACATTCAACATCGGGTTCGGCGCGTACGACAAAGACTTCGATTTTTTCATGGATTCCGGTTTTGACGAAAACGGGAATTTGATTTACGGCTCACATTCCCGTGCACAGTCAGGTGAAAAGGTGCTCGAAAATATCCGCGGTGCCGAAAACGTGATATTAAGTCTGTCTCCCGATACTGTATTCCTTCAGGAGGTAGATACCTCGGCTCACCGTTCCTGCTTTGTGGATCAGCTTGAAATTTTCACTTCCTCCTTTGAGGATTACGGCTCCGTGTTCGCACAAAACGCACATACCCCGTATTTTCTTTACCCGCTGAATGAGCCTATAGGGATGTTCGAATCCGGACTGCTCTCCCTTTACCGTATGTATGCCGGTTCTTCGGTAAGACTGAGTCTGCCGCTTTCCGATTCCGTCATGGACAACCTGTTCGATCTCGACAGATGCATGAGCGTCACGCGGTTTCCTGTAGAAGGGAGCGACAAACAGTTTGTCGCCGTAAACGTCCACATGTCTGCCTACGATATCGACGGAAAAGTCAGAGATATGCAGATAAAATACCTCGGCAATTTTATTTCCGAAGAAAGAAGAAAAGGGAATTACGTGCTTGTAGGCGGTGATTTCAATAATATTCTAGCTGGAGGCTTCTCTTGCTTCACCCCCGAAAACGGCGAAACCGTTCCGCCTTGGGCAGGAGTATGGAACGCGTCTTTCCCGGGCTTTGACCTAATCGCCACCATCACGGGCGACGGCCCGCAAAAAGGCACCTGCAGGAATAATACGCGCCCGTATGACGAAGATTGGACTTATACCTGCGTTATCGACGGGTTTATTGTTTCCGATAATATTAAAATTTTAAATGTCATCAATATCACGTCCCATGATTTCGCATTTTCCGATCATAATCCGGTAAAAACGGAATTTGTGCTTCTTTAGATTGCTATATGAAAATGCGTCATGATTTGCCTCACTGCTCAAACTCCGTTTTCTGAGTCGCCAGGCTCAACGATTTATCCGGAAAGCGTCAGAATTTTTTTGTGTATATGTAAATACCTCTTCGTAAAAAATACTTTTCGGCATGAACTCAGGTTCTCGCGGCATAAGCTGAGAGATTTACAGAAGTGCTCGCGTATTTACGGAAAAACTTGTTTTATTAAGGTATGAACTCAGAAATGTCGGACTTGTTTTTCGATTTGCGGCGTAAAAAACAGTTTTTATATGCGTGCGGAACAATGAGGCACGAGTGTTTTTTGTAAATCGGTTCTCGTAAAATAAACTCGGACATTCACGGCGCGAACTCGTGGGTTCAGCGCGTGAACATCCGGTTTCAGTGCGCGAACTCGGGGTTTCCGTGCGCGAACTCGGGGTTTCACGGCGCGAACTCGTGGGTTTCCGTGCGCGAACATCCGGGTAGGGGTATAAACTCGGGGTTCCGCGGGTGTGCTTGCGTATTTTACGGAATAAATTCCGGTTTCATGAGATAAATTTACATTTTCATGGCATGCAGTTAAGGTTCTGAGGTATGAACCGAAGCTTTGCGACATAAAACAATGAGGCTCCGACTTCAGGTCCGAGCCTGGAAGGCAACCTGAGGTTTCGCGCAAGGGCAGTGTTTTCGACCCGAAAGTGTTTCAGGTTCGGTATCTCAGGCGCGGACAAAGCGATATTCCATGAAGACAGACTGAAAAAACTTGCGATTATAACTTCAGTTGAGTCCCTTGTAATTTCCGCTGCAGCCGCTGCAGTAGTAAAAGCTTTTTTCCGCGCATTTCGCACACACTATTTCTCCGCATTTGTCGCATACGCATGCCTGTGACAGAGGTATTTTCTTCCCGCATTTCGAGCATATGATATCCATGATTTTATCCTCCTTCCGATCCCGGTTAAACGGGGTATGTATCCGGGCTTGTGTTGTGAGGGGTATTTTGGTCCGGCGTTTTCCTCCTTCCGATCCGTGTTTTTACGCCTGAGCTCCTCGGACGGATAATCCGACGTGAGTTTATTTGCCCGAAAGTAAAGAGCGCGGACATGTTTGCACGTTTTTCCGCACCTTTTCTTCCTGAGTAAACATGACGGCTTTTTTACTTTGATTTTTTTGTGCTCATATCGCACCGGAATACCCAAACACTATGTAAAGTTTGGGCTTTTTTATTGATTTTATACGTGAAATGTGTTATACTAAATGAGTATGTACAATAGGAGGAATGTTGTTTTCAATATTTTTCTTTGTATCATAAGATCAAAAGTGCGCAACTCGGCTTTGTGCAAGTGGGGACTACATGAAAAAAAACATACGTTATGATGAAAATGCTTTGCAAAGGCATAAATTGACTTGGGCTTTGTGCGGCTTTTATTTTGCTTGGGGTGTGCTGCTTACTTTTATCAACACCTTTATTGCTCCGGACTTTTTCTTCAATGTGGCGGCAGGCGTTATTATCATTGTGCTGATAAGTGCTGCCGGAGCTGCGGTCCCGGTGTTTTTTCTCAAAAAAATAAATGCCAGTTTTCTGATTATTTGTTCTTCCGCCGTCCTTACGGCAGCTTTTACTGCCGTCACGCTTGCGGGAGGAGAGTTCTTTCAGCTTTTTCTTTTGGTTTTCTGCTGTGTCATTGCGGTGGTGACGGCTTTTTACGGCTGGCAGGATCTGCAGGGCAGGGAGCGTAAAAGCAAACTTTTGCTTATTATCGTTATCGCGGTGGTGATCGTTTTGCTGATGGGGCTTTTCGTTTTGTACATCTGTCCCGTTAAAGACGGCGTTTCATACGGTATCAAGGGCGATTCTTATACCGTTATGAGAGTCAAGAACAGCGAAAAGATAATTATTGCCGATACAGTGAACGGATTGAAGGTAACCTCCGTTCAGCGCGGAGTATTTTACGGCAAAGACAAATGCGAGGAGCTTTACATTCCTTCTTCTGTTAATTATATCCACGAAGGTGCTCTTTTTTCAATGCGTTCTCTAAAAAAACTGACATTCAATCCTTCGGTGGTCAATTCCGTGCTTGACAGAGCAGTTTTCGGAGAGTTATGGTATACGGGCGAAGAGTGGGGTTCGGGACAGAATTTTGATCCTTCTCTGAACGGAAGTGTAGTACCGGTGTCTTTGAACGAGCTGGTAATAAGCGGGAATGTCCCCGATTACTATTTTTACGGATGTAACGCCATTACTAATGTTTCCTTCGAAAAAGCTGCAAAACGCATAGGCTCATATGCTTTTGCTTTTTGCGAGGGCTTGGTTTCGGTGGACGATATGGGAAACGTTTCCGAGTTGGCTCAGGGAGCTTTCGGTTCATGCACGGCGCTCACAAGCGTAGCAAAAAGCCGTGTGCTGCGCACTGTAGGTGTGGGGGCATTTGAATCGTGCGAATCTCTGAGAAGCTTTTATTTCCCCGGCACGGTGGAAAGCGTCGGAGCCTATGTCTTCAGCGACGCCTACTTCTATCTGCATGTGGACATAGTCGCCACTCAGAAAGAGGTCGAGAATAATTCCCGCTGGGATCCCGCGTGGCTTTACAAGATGAATACTTTTTCCGGATATGTCGAACTGCAGGTCAGAAGTATAACATACGACTGTGAAGGCACTCTCGTGGAAGTGTGATTTTCCTGTCTGTCCGCTGAAAAGTTGTTTTGCGCCGCGGGGCGGGATCGGAAGTAATTCCGACAGCTTCGCGAAGGATCGCAATGCTGCGCCCGTATTCCGGAGAATCTTTACCGGCAACGCATATACCGGTATCATAATTTGGAGAACATACTGCGGTCAGGAAATTCTCTTTGCACGGTTTTCCCTGTTTTGTCTGCGGTCTGCTGTCCGGGGTGATTGATGAATAATGTTACTGTAGGTATTTTTACCGATACTCATGCCAATTTGCATGCGCTTCATGCCGTACTTGAATATTTTCGCTCCATAAAGTGCGATCATATCTACCATCTCGGCGACTGTGTGTGTATGGGGGCTTTTCCTGCCGAGTGCATGCAGATCCTGCTGCGTTCGGATATCATAAGCGTAAGAGGAAACCATGACAACGACTACCTTCTGAACTCCACGGCGAAAAAAGGTAATTCGCACGTCATCCCCGAACATAAGGAGCGTACCTTTTTTCTTGCGGGAGACTCCTTTAAAAAAGATATCGAGGCCCTTCCCTATATCAGATACGCCACATGGTTCGGACGTACCTTTTGCTTCACGCATTATGCCCGGTATTATGACGAGCTCATGGGCAGGGAAAAGTTTTATACCATCGAAGAACACGCTTCCCCCGCAAGGCTGGACGAAATGTTTTCTTATGTAAGGGCAGAAGCCGTGTTTTACGGACACAAACACTCCCCCTCCCTCGACTGGGGGAAAAGACTGTATATGGATGTCGGATCGCTTGCCTGCCACAGAGGCGCTTATGCGCGGGGCGCTGTTTTGCGCGTTTACGAAAATTCAGCCTATTCTATAGAAAGGATAAGCGTACCTTATGACAGAAATTCCGCTTTGTCGAGCATGGCGGAAAGAGACATCCCCGGTATGGACGAAATGGAAAAATATTACTATGCAGGCGATTGAAAGCGAATTTCCGCTTTAAGGAAAGGTGAGCATGAACATCAGACCTGTGCGGAACGCATGAAAAAGGCGGATCATCCCCGGCACGGACGGAACGAAAATTCAGACAGCGGTTAATTGACATACGTTTTACACTGAAACGCGGACGTCGGAAAAAGCTCTTTTCGGTTGTTTCGAAGGGCAAGATTTGGGAGGTATTATGAAAGTTGTTGTGGACATTATGGGAGGAGATTATTCTCCCGAGGAAATTGTGAAAGGGTGTGTTGAAGCTCTGAGTGAGAGAAGCGATTTTTCTTTGGTCATGACGGGCGATAAAAACAAGATCGAGGAGCTTCTCCTCAATTATACGGTAAAACCGGACCGGATCGAGATAGTCGACGCTCAGGAGATAATTACCAACGACGAAGTCCCTACGGTCGCGGTGAAGACCAAAAAGAATTCCTCGCTGGTCGTTGCTTGCGAAAGAGTTAAGGAAGATGACGAGTGTACCGGTATGGTGTCTGCCGGCAGCACGGGCGCCGTGCTTACCGCCGCGACTCTCAAAATAGGACGGATCAAAGGTATAACGAGGCCTGCCCTTGCTCCCGTGCTCCCCACTCTTCCCGGCGGAAACGTGGTCTTGTGCGACTGCGGCGCCAATGTGGACTGCAAACCGAATATGCTTTTGCAGTTTGCACAGATGGGGAGCGCGTATTCGCAGGCTGTTTTAGGGGTCAGTGCGCCAAAGGTCGCTTTGCTGTCCAACGGTACGGAAGATAAAAAAGGGAATGAGCTTACTCACGAAACCTTTGTTTTACTTAAAAATTCCGATCTCAACTTCGTGGGCAATATGGAAGCGAGAGATATCCTTTCGGGCGACTTTGACGTGGTTGTCGCCGACGGCTTCTGCGGCAACATAGCTCTTAAATCGGCTGAAGGAACGGCAAAAATGCTGCTTTCGCTGCTTAAGAAGGAAATGATGTCTTCGGTCAAAAACAAACTCGGCGCCCTTATGCTGAAAAAGTCTTTCATGAAGATAAAAGACGTCATGGATTACAATAAAAAGGGGGGAGCTCCTTTTCTGGGAGTTATCAAGCCCGTAGTCAAGTCGCACGGGTCGAGCAAAGCGCCTTCCATTCGAGGCAGTATCGAAATGGTGATAAATATGCATGAAACGCATTTTATCGACAAAATCAAAGGCAGACTCGCTCCGGAGGGAGAAATCAAAAAATAATGCTGTCCAAGGACGAAATAAAAAAATGCTCCATTTTACTCGGGTGTAAAGTCAGTCCCGCACTGCTGGACCGCGCTTTTACTCATGTTTCCTACGCAAACGAAAAACATACCGAAAGCAACGAACGTCTGGAGTTTCTCGGCGACAGCGTTTTAGGTATGGTCGTGGCGGAGTATCTTTACAAACGTTATCCCGGAAAAGACGAGGGAGCTTATACCAAAGTCAAGTCGAGGGCTGTTTCGGGAGAGGCTCTTGCTGCAGCCGCAAAGCGTATGGGGATCACTTCGATGCTCAAAGCCGAGGACGTCCTCGGGAACAACAGAACACGGCTTTACGCCAATCTTTTTGAAGCGTTGGTAGGAGCGGTCTATATAGATAAGGGACTTTCCAGTGCGAGATTTTTCATTTTAAGAGAGCTTCAGCCCTTTATCGACGAACTTATGAACGGCGGCTTTCTGGGAGACTATAAATCCGAACTCGGAATGTTTGCACAGAAAAACCACGCTAAACTCGACTTTGTTCTGACAGGTCAGTCCGGTCCGCCTCATGAGCCCGTTTTCGAGATGGCAGCCGTTCTTGATGGGGTCGAAGTGGGCAGAGGAAGAGGCGGAACCAAACTGAAGGCTCAGGAAAACGCCGCAGAACAGGCTTATTTCAGAATTTTCAAAAACAAAAAAGATTCGGATCGGGGGAGTATGTGAATTGAAGCTCAAAAAACTCGAAGCATACGGTTTCAAATCCTTTGCCGATAAACTCGAAATGGATTTCGGCGAAGGCATTACCGCTATCGTGGGTCCTAACGGCTGCGGCAAAAGTAATGTGAGCGACGCCTTTCGCTGGGTCTTGGGCGAGCAGTCCGCAAAACAGCTTCGCGGCAAGGGTATGCAGGACGTTATTTTCGGCGGTACCGAAAACCGCAAGTCCATGAGCTATTGCGAGGTGTCGCTGTTTTTCGACAACTCCGAACGCTTTTTCCCTCTGGAATTTGACGAAGTCTGTATCACGAGAAAATTATATAAGTCGGGCGAAAGCGAGTATCTGCTCAACAGGAAACCGGTGCGGCTCAGGGATCTTCTCGACCTTCTCCGTGACGCCGGACTGGGCAACGAAGGATATACAGTCGTCGGGCAGGGCAGAATGGACGCCATTCTTTCCGCTAAGCCCGAAAACAGAAGAGCTATTTTCGAAGAGGCTCTGGGGGTCAGCAAATACCGTGCGCGCAAGGGCGACACCAAACGCCGTCTCGAACGTACCAATATCAATATGGACAGGCTCAGGGACGTTATGGAAGTGCTTGAAAGACAGATGCGTCCCTTGGAAAAACAGGCGGAGGACGCAAAAACCTTCCTTACTTTGCGCGATCAGCTCAGATACCACGAAATCAATTCTTATCTGTATAATTACGATAATGCCAACGAGTCAAAGCAAAGGTTTGCCAATAAAATAGCGGCGCTTTCCGAAGAGATAGCCGCGGCGGAGAAGCGTTACACAGAATCGGGCGAACGTTGCGAGAGTATCTTTGCAAAAATATCCGAAACGGATAAGCTCATTGCCTCCCTCAACGAACAGGCCGCCGCTATGAGAGTGGAGCTGGAAAGAAAAACCGGCGAACATAATCTCAGACTGGAAAAGATAAAGGCTTTCGAAACCGCTCTCAAAACGGCTCTCGAGGAGGAGGAAAGGGCAAAACAAACTGCCGGAAACGCTCTTTTTGAAAAAAAACGTTCGGAAGAGCTTGCAGATAGAGAAAAGGCCGAGGCCGTCAGACTTACGGAAGAAATTGACGCTTTGTCTGCCGAAAACGTGCGTATCAATTCCGAGATCGCCCTCCGGAGAGAAAAAATGGACAAGGCCGGAGAAGGCGCTGCAGATATGATCGACGAGATTATTTCTCTCAGGAGCAGAAAGGCGTCGCTCATAGCCGAGAAGGCTTCCGTTTCGGAACGGACGGAAAAGGTATGCGGCGAAATCGACAGACTCGTCCGCAAACTCGATTCCCTTTCGGAAACGGAAAAAGAAGAGCTTTTACTTTTTGACGCTCTCAGAAACGAAACGGATATCCTGAAAGAGGAATCGTCGGAACTTGCCCGTAAAAACCAAGAGATGATCGAAAGGATCGTGCGTCTGACGGAAGCGGCGTCACAAGCGAGAGACGTTGAAATAAAAGCAAGGATACGTACCGAAACACTCAGCGCAAGCGCGAACGGGTTTGAGAACTATTCGGATTCCGTCCGCAGACTTCTTTCCGACGCGGAAAAGCAGCCCGAACTGAAAGGAAGGATACTGGGTACCGCCGCAAGCGTCATGCAGGTGGACGAAAAATACGAAAAAGCAGTTTCGGCGGCATTGGGAGGCAGCGCTCAGAACGTTATCACCCGAAACGAAGAGGACGCCGGTCGTGTTATAGAGTATCTCAGAACGCGCAAGGCGGGAAGAGTTACTTTCATGCCCCTTTCTTCGGTAAAAATAAACAGATTCGGCAAACCTGAAGCGCTAGCAGAAAAAGGCGCGATAGCAGTAGCATGCGACATAGTGCGTTACGAAGAAAGATTCCGTCCGATCGTTCTCAACCTTCTCGGTTCCGTGCTGATTGCGGATACCATGGAAAACGCCGTCGCCATTTCGCGCAGATTCGGTTCGGCATTCCGTATAGTCACGCTGACGGGAGAACTCTTTTCCACACAGGGCACCATCACGGGCGGCGAACGCAGATCAGGCGAGATAAACGCCCTTTCGGTAGGAAGACTTTTGAAAGAGTCCCGCGCGAAACTCGCTTCTGCCGAAAAAGAACGCGCCGCCGCCGAAAACGCTCTCGCTTCGGCTCAGGCGGAAAAAGACATCCTTTCGGATAAGATCAGTCAGTCGGATCTTCGTCTGAAAGAAAAAGAGGTGGCTTTGGCGGCACTCTCCGAAAGAATGTCCGGGAGCTCCGTCATAAGCGAAAACGAAAGGACTCTTTTGTCTCGTTTGAACGAGGAAAAGAAAAACGCTCTTTCGCGTATGGACAGGATAGATGCCGAGATAGGACTTATAGATAAAAAAACAGAAGAATTTTCCCGCGTGAAGGAGGACGCCGACGTCAGTGCGTCAGATGAAAGAAAAGCTTACGAAGCTCTGTCTGCACAAAAAGAAAGTATAGCGGAAAATATCGCCGCAAAAAGAGTCGAGCTTGCAAAAACACAGGGCAACGAAAGTCTGCTTCTTTCAAAAGTGCGATCTCTTGAGGATACTATATCTCAGGCGGAAAAGACTGCTGAGGAAAAAAGAGTTGCCGCCGATAACCTCCGCAATACCATAGAGGACGCAGAAAAACAGCTGTATCGGGAGAGCCTCGACGACAACGGCTTCGAATCTCTCGCCGCCCTGAACGAAACAATAAGGATCAAAACTTCCCTGAAAGAACAGCTTTCTTCCGAGTTTGCTTCGCGTGACAAGGAAAAAAGTGTAATTTATAACGATATAATGCGTTTTACTCAGGCTAAAAACAGGGAGGAATTCAATCTCGAAAAAATAGATTCCGACCTTCAGTCCATGCAGGAAAAAATATACGAGGATTACGGCCTCTCTTATTCTGCCGCCCTGCGCTTCAAAGACGAGAACTATAAAGCCGCGTCGGGCAAAAGGGAAATAAACAGACTGAGAAACGAAATATCTGCTCTCGGGAATGTGAATGTCAACGCCATCGAGAGCTTTAAAGCCCTTAAAGAAGAGTACGATGAGGACGCGCGTCAGCTTCAGGATCTTGTCAAAGCGGAAGAGGATCTCAATAAGATCATGGATCGCCTCACCAAAGAAATGACAGGCAGGTTCAATAAGGGTTTTGAACAGATAAGCGCCAACTTTTCCCGGATATTTTCCGAGCTTTTCGGCGGGGGCAAAGCGGATATGCATATAGAACCCGACCCTGAAAAGGAAGAGATGGATTACGGGATTGAAATACAGGCTCAGCCTCCCGGGAAAAAACTCCAGAATATTTCCCTGCTTTCGGGCGGAGAAAGAGCCTTGACCTGTATCGCCATATTGTTTGCCATTTTGAGGCTTCGTCCGATGCCTTTCTGCGTTCTTGACGAAATAGAAGCGCCTCTCGACGACAGCAATGCTCAGCGCGTTGCCAGGTATATCGAAAGATTTGCCGCCGAAACTCAATTTGTGGTCATTACGCACAAAAAGCCCACAATGGAAAGCGCCGGCAGACTTTTCGGCATCACCATGCAGGAGAAAGGCGTAAGCAAAATAGTTACGGTGGAACTTAAAGACGCGGTCAGAGCAGCCGGCAAACGGACAGATTAAGCCGCCCCGAATTTCAGCTGAGTGCCTGTGCGCAAATGACGCTTTTTCAGTTTTCGCGTTCACGGCACATAACAAAACAGGAGGTCTACGGAAAATGGGATTTTTTTCCGCAATTATAAACGGACTTAAAAAAACTAAAGCAGCTATAGGACACAAAATAAATCAGGTTTTTAAAAGAGGAGTCTACGACGACAGCTTTTTCGAGGAACTCGAGGAAATACTGCTGACTGCAGACGTCGGCATCGCGGCAACGGAAAATATCATAGAAACCCTCAGAGAAAGACTGGACGAAGAAAAAATCTCCGATCCCGAAAAAGCTACCGAAATACTTAAAGATATAATGACGGAGCTTGTCGATTGCGAACCTTTCGATTATACGACTCCCGCCGTCATTCTCGTTACGGGGGTAAACGGCGTAGGTAAAACCACCACCATAGGCAAATTGGCTTCTATCATGAAGAAAAAAGGCAAAAGCGTTACGGTGGCTGCGGCGGACACCTTCAGAGCGGCCGCGGGCGATCAGCTTGAGATCTGGGCTCAGAGGGCAGGTGTGAGAATAATCAAGCACGAAGAAGGCGGAGATCCCGCCGCCGTGGTCTTCGACGCGGTGGCAAGCTGTAAAAGCAAAAAAACCGACGTGCTCATCGTAGATACCGCCGGCAGACTGCATAATAAGAAAAATCTTATGGAAGAACTCAAAAAAATCGAAAGAGTCATCGAAAGAGAATACCCCGAAGCAGTCAGAAGCAATATCCTCGTTCTGGACGCCACGACCGGTCAGAACGGCGTCAAGCAGGCGGAAACCTTCAACGAAGCTATCGATATCGACGGGATAATCCTTACAAAACTTGACGGAACAGCCAAAGGCGGCGTGGTGTTTGCCGTAAGCTGTGAAACGGAACTGCCGATATGGTTTGTCGGCGTCGGGGAAGGAATGGACGATCTTATGGAATTTGACGCACGTTCATTCGTAGAAGGTATAATCTGACGCAAAGGAAGACGGGCGGCGACGGCGTTTTTCCGGATAAGGCAAAGTAACGCGGCTGTGCATTGATCGCTCACGGAAAAGAAACGCGCTCCGGCAAGGTCGGGAGAAGGCAGAAGCAGCGGAAGGCTTATGAGGACGGTTGTTTTTCGGACAGATGTTTTTCGGGACAGGCGCAAGTGCTTCGGCTTACGGTCGTAATTTATCAGAGGATTTTTACCGCCTCGGGCGGAAATATATCAGGGTTAATTTATTATCGGAGGGTAAAGATTATGGGTATGGATATCAGAGTGGATTATACCAATATGACCGTAAACGCTTTAGGCGAACGCGGTTTTACGAAAGAGGACGTCGCTTCTGCGGCTTCGGAAGCTTCGGCGGCTCACGAAAAAGTGCAGGCCAACCGCGGAAAAGGTATGCAGGGCTGGATGCAGCTTATGTATGAGCAGGATGATATCGTGGAGGATATTATCGCAACGGCGAAAAAGGTGCGTGAAAAATTCCGTGTTTTCGTGGTGCTCGGGATAGGCGGTTCCGCTTTGGGACCTATCGCGGTGGCTCAGGCGCTCAGGCATCTTTATTACAACGAACTTTCGGATGAAAAGAGAGGCGGTCCTCGTTTTTACGTTATCGACAACGTCGATCCCGAGAGATTCAATGCGCTCCTTGATATTATAGATCCTGCCGAAACAATGTTCAATGTTATTACCAAATCGGGCGCCACAAGCGAGACTATGAGTCAGTATCTTATTGTCACCGACATCCTGAGAAAAAAACTCGGCAATGATTTTGCTTCTCATATCATTGCCACCACGGATCAGAAAAAAGGCAATCTTATCAAGTTGGCGAAAGAAGATGGGTATAAAACATTCGTCATACCCGACGGCGTAGGAGGAAGATTCAGTGAGCTTTGTCCTGTGGGCTTGCTGCCTGCCGCGGTCCTCGGGATCGACATAAAACTTTTGCTGAAGGGAGCCGCACGCATGGACGAAAGGTGTCGCAGCGGGGAAATATATGACAATCCCGCTCTTATGGGTGCTGTTTTTATGAAGCTTGCCATAGATTCCGGCAAGAACATTTCCGTTATGATGCCTTATGCGGACAGCCTCAAATACGTGGCAGATTGGTATTGTCAGCTTTGGGGAGAGAGTTTGGGCAAAGCAGAAAGTCTTTCGGGTGAAAAGGTGTATGCGGGTCAGACTCCCGTCAAGGCTCTCGGAGTTACGGATCAGCACAGTCAGATTCAGCTATACACCGAAGGTCCTTTCGACAAGGTGATCACTTTTATCGGAGTGGAAAAATTCCGCAACGATATCGAAATCGCAAAAGGCTGCGAGGAATTCCCCGACGTCAACTTCCTTTGCGGCAAAACCATGGGCGAGCTTATCAATACCGAGCTTTTTGCCACGCGTTTTGCTGTGACAAAGGCGGGGAGGATGAATTATTACATCGCTCTTCCGTATGTGGATGAGTTTACTATCGGTCAGCTTCTGTATTTCTTTATGATGCAGACGGCTTATGTCGGCGGACTGCTCAATATAGACACCTATAACCAGCCGGGCGTTGAGGAGGGCAAAAACGCCACCTACGCTCTTATGGGAAGAAAAGGCTACGAAAAGAAAAAAGAAGAACTTGACGGAGCGCCGTTACCCGAAGAAAGCTTTGTGATCTGAAATATATTTTAGCGGCATGCCGCCGTCAATTATAAAAAGCACAGTCGGAGACGCCTTTTGCGCTTGTCTGAAGGCTCTCCGATTATTGTATGGGAGAAATCTATGGAAAATAATTTGTTCGGAAAGCTCCCCGCTAAAGGGATGAGAGATTTCCTTCCGGAAGAATGCGAAAAAAGAGAAAAAATCCTTGACGCCATTAAAAAAGTGTACGGAAGCTACGGCTTCGTAAGTATAGAAACGCCGTGTGTGGAGGACATACGTCTGCTTGAAGGCAAAAACGGCGGTGAAAACGAAAAGCTTATTTTCCGTATACTGAAAAGAGGAGAAAAACTCGAAGAAAGTCAGAACGGCGAACTCTGCGATCTCGGGCTGCGTTATGATCTTACTTTGCCCTTTACCCGCTACTATGCCAATAATTCCGGTACGCTTCCCGCCGTATTCAAAGCCATGCAGACAGGTTATGTTTGGAGGGCAGACAGACCTCAGAAGGGAAGGTTCCGGCAGTTTATGCAGTGCGACATCGATATTATCGGAGAAAAAAGCGCTCTTGCGGAGTGCGAGCTGATAGCCGCAACGGCTGAAACTCTCGATGTTCTGGGCGTAAAGGGTTTCACGGTGCGCATTAATGACAGGCGTATACTCAGACATCTTGCCGAAAGCGCGGGCTTCGACGAAAAAACTTCGCGCGATGTATTTATCATTCTGGATAAGTCAGACAAGATCGGTCTTGACGGCGTCAAGAAAGAACTTTCCGCCATCGATCCCGTTTCTGCCGAGAAACTTGTTTCCGTAATGGGAGCATTGCGGGAAGGCGGTACGGAGGCTCTTCGCGCCGCTTTTCATGCCGATTGTCCCGAAGCAACGGAAAATATCGAAAAAATACTCGACATAAGCAGGGCAGGAGGAGTCAGCTGTGTTTTCGACATCTCCCTCATAAGAGGCATGGACTACTATACGGGTACCATTTTCGAAGTCGGTGTGGACGGATTTGGATATGCCGTAGGCGGAGGAGGCAGGTATGACAAACTTGTCGGCAAGTATGTCGGCAAGGACATTCCCGCATGCGGATTTTCTATCGGTTTCGAACGTATCGTTTCGCTTCTTTCCGAAAAAGGACTAAAAGCGGAAAAACCCGGAGGAACGGCGATTGTCGCCGAAAGAAACGACAGCGAAGATATCCTCGCTCTTATGATGAAAAAACAGAAGGAAATAAGAAAAACCATGCGCGCCAGCGTATTTTATAAGGCAAAGAATTTCCGCGCTCAGCTGGATTCTTTCAGAGCTCAGGGCTATGACAGCGTCATCCTCATAGAAGAAGGAGGAGAACGCGAAATCCCTCTCGTTCAGATCTGACCAAAGAGCGCTCCTCAGTATAATCAACGGCTTCACGGATATATAAAGTGTCGTCGGTCTGCTGTTTTGCCGGATAAAAAGCCTTTTCACGTATCGGGGTTTATCCGGGTCGAATTTTCCTGCCGGGACGCCGCATGAAAAGTTCATGCAGCGGTTCCGGGAATTATCAGAATTGACGGAGATTTTATGCTTGCTTCCATTAAAGATGTCTTTTTCGGATATCTCGACAAAACGATCCTTGAAAATATTAACGTCACTATTCAGGAGGGCGACAGGGTCGGCCTCGTAGGACCCAACGGAGAAGGGAAAACCACTCTTCTCAATCTTGTTTTCGGGGACCTTATCCCCGATCAGGGCGAGATCAGCCGAAAAACCGGACTCAGGACCGGATATTTCCGTCAGAATGCTCTTCTTGAGAGCGGGCTCAGTGTTTTTGCCGAAATGAAAGAGGTTTATTCCCGACTTGATGAGTTACAGGAAGAAATGAGGGCTCTGGAAAAAGAAATGGCGGCACTCCCCGATCACTCGGGCAGGGCCTTCGCAGAAAAAGCGGGCAGGTATGCTTACCTTACCAAGGCTTTCGAGGCGGAAGACGGTTATAACGCCGATGTAAGGATCAGGACCGTGCTCAACGGAATGGGCTTTTCGGATAAGTACGATCAGCCCGTATCCGAACTCAGCGGCGGCGAAAAGACGCGGCTTGCCTTGTGCAAGCTGCTTTTGGAGGAAAACGAGCTCCTCATCCTCGACGAACCTACCAATCATCTGGATTTCAGCGCGCTCATGTGGTTGGGGAAATTTCTCGAGGAGTATAAAGGCACTTTGCTTGTGGTTTCTCACGACAGATATTTTCTCGATAAAACCGTTTCGCGGATATGGGATCTCGAGGAAAAGAAGGTGAACGTCTACCGCGGCAATTATTCTGCCTATAAGCTTTTGAAAAAGGAGCGTCTCGAAAGACAGCTCAAGGAGTACGAAAAACAGCGCAATATCATCGAAAGCATGACAGAGTACGCCGAACGCAATATCGCGCGAGCAAGCACTTCAAACAGCGCAAAAAGCCGGCTTCACCGTCTTGCCAACATGGAAATAATCGAAAAGCCCGTACTTTACAGACGTCCGCCCATATTCAGGTTCGAGTTTGAAAGAGACTCCGTGAAAGAGGTGCTCGAGGTGAACGGACTCGAATTGTCCGTCGGAGGAAAAAAGCTTGCCGACAAAACGGATTTTAAGGTGATTAGAGGAGACCGGCTTGCCATAGTGGGAAAGAACGGAACGGGCAAATCTACCCTGATCAAAACCCTCGCAGGTATCACGGAAAATTACGGCAGGGTTTTATGGGGCAAAAACGTCCGTCTTGCTTACTACGATCAGGAAAACGTCAATCTCGATGCGACTCATACCGTCATCGAGGAACTGTGGGGCAAGTATCATAAGCTGAGTCAGACGGAAATACGCGCGATGCTTGCAAGAATGCTTTTGTTTGCCGAGGACACGGAAAAAAAAGTGGCTTCCCTCAGCGGCGGAGAAAAAGCCAAGCTCGGTTTTGCGCTGACCATGGCGGAAAAAGGGAACGTTTTGCTTCTGGACGAACCCACTAACCATCTCGACCTTCCGACCAGAGAAGCTCTCGAGGAGGGGCTCAGGGATTTCCGCGGTACGATGATATTTGTTTCTCACGACGTTTATTTTCTTAACCGGCTTGCGACCCGTATTCTCGATATCGACGAAGGAAAGATCACGCTATACGAATGCGGGTTTGAAAAATATTGGGAAATAAAGAGTCAGAATAAGAGCGAGACGGTAAAGACGGCGGCCGAAAAGACGGTCAGAAAGGAAAATCCGAACTATCGTTCCGCCAAAGAGCGCTCTGCCGAGGTTGAGAAGAAAAAGAGGCTTGCGACCGTTGAAAAAGATATCGCCGGGCTGGAAAAAGAAGCGCAGAATATAAACGACACGCTTGCAACGGGAGAATACGCCGCAGACTATAAAAAAATAAACGAACTTTGCGGCAGACTTGAAGAAATCAAAACGCTTCTCAATTCCCTTTATGAGGAATGGGAAAATCTTGCGTCTTGAATACGGGGAAAATGAGTAAAGAAACTGTTCTTATCACGGGCGGATCGAGAGGGATCGGACGCGCCGCGGCAGAGTTGTTTGCGGCAAGAGGGTGCAATGTTGCCGTGACCTGCATCAAAAACAGCGAAAAGGCGGAGGAGTTTGTCAGGTGTGCGCGTGATAAAGGGTGTTGTGCCGAGTATTTCACGTGCGACGCCGGAGATCACGATAACGCCGCTCGGGTCACTTCCTTAGTGATGGGCAAGTTCGGGAGTATCGACGTGCTTGTCAATAACTGCGGAATATCGGAGTATGCCCTCATCCAGGATATCACACCCGACATGTGGAAACGTATGATCAAAACAAACCTCGATTCGGTATATAATTTCGTCAATTGCGTTGCGCCTTCAATGATCTCGAGAAAAAGCGGAGCTATAATCAACGTGGCTTCCATGTGGGGACTTACCGGCGGCGCTATGGAAAGCCATTATTCAGCCGCAAAGGCGGGCGTGGTGGGCTTTACGAAAGCCCTCGCAAAAGAACTCTGCTACAGCGGCATCACAGTCAACTGCGTTGCACCGGGCCCGACCGATACGGATATGATGAAGGAAAGCTTTTCCGAAGAAGAACTGAAGCTCCTTGAAAAGGAAATCCCCTTCGGAAGACTGGCTGCACCTTCGGAAATAGCCGAAGGGATATATTACCTGGCTTTTGCCCGTACCGTGACCGGAACAGTACTGAATATGTCCATGGGTATGGGCCTTGACTGAGTTTCATTGAAATAGCTGATTTTTCTGATGCGGGACATGTGCGGGGGCGTGTGAAAGGAGAAGTCCCCGGTTGATTTTCGCCCTGCTTCAAACAGAACGTTTTCCTTTTAGTATTAAAAGGGTGTTTTTCCGAATTTTCTACACGGGCTTTGAGTACGCGGACATTCGGGCTTTTGTCAAACGGGTATGAATATGCGGACAGCCGGGCTTTTGTCAAACGGCTTTGAATACGCAGACAATCGTACTCTTGTCAAACGGGTATGAATACGCGGACAATCGGGCTTTTGTCAAACGGGTATGAATACGCAGACAGCCGGGCTTTTTCAGTAACGGTAAAAAGCCGCTGTCTTATTGAAAAATGCCCGGTGTGATAATAAGAGGTATTTCCTCAATGAGCGTGGGAAAAGGTCAATTCCGATAAATGGGTTGACATGTCCGGGATAATGTGTTATAATACTTGGCGTCGGAAAGCGGCATTTCTTTGTTTACAAAACATCGGAAGCGGTATTTTGCCGTGTTGCAAAACGTCGGAAAGCGGCATTGTGCTGCTCTTACATACAGGATCAGACCCTTGCGTTTCAGGGTTCAAAATAAAATTTCCGTTAATCGGTTGATATTTTAAAATGCGGTCGGTAGGCCCTTTGTTTTTCTTTTTGAACGGGGGTATTTGTTTGTAATGCGATCGACTTACGGAATCATTAGTTTATGGAGGGAAAAATGAAAATTTCACAATTACCGTATCAAAGGCCGGATAAAGAAAAAACATTAAAAGAGCTTTATAATTTGCTTGATGAGTTCAAGGAGTGTAAAAACGGGGCTGAGCAGTATTCCGTTATAGGCAAGATCGATAAAATTATTGAAAAGACCAATTCTATGGGTGCTCTTGCTTACGTTCGTTTTACTCTTGATACCAACGACGAGTTTTATATCAACGAAAAGGCGTTTTTTGACGAATTCGGCGCTCAGCTCAATGTGTACATGCAAAAACTCAGTATCGAGATGCTTGATTCGCCGTACAGAAAGGAGTTTTTCTCATATTTTCCGCCCGTAGTCGAAAAAAATATCGAAATAAATTCAAAAACTGCCAATGAAGAAGTCGTGCCGTTGCTTATCAGGGAGAGCGAGCTTACAACGGAGTATACAAAGCTTATCAATAATGTCAGCGTGCCTTATAAGGGGAAGGACTATAATCTTGCTCTTATCGGGAAATTCTTCAGTGACGACGACAGAAACGTCAGGCGCGAATCCATGACGGCTGCCGGTGAAGCCTTGGCAAAGATCGGGGAAAAGCTGGATAAAAATTATGACGATCTTGTAAAAGTAAGAACGGAAATCGCCCGTAAACTTGGTTTTGAAAATTATTCCGGACTCGGTTACTGCAGAATGATGCGTAATTGTTACGGGAAGGAAGATATCGCCGCTTTCCGTGAGAACGTAAAGGAATACATTGTGCCTTTGGTAACGAAGATCAAGGCCAAGATAGCTGAAGAAATGGCTCTTGACAGGATCACGGTATATGATAACGGAGTTTATGTAAAGACCGATCCCAAACCCATAGGTACGCCTGAAGACCTTTTTAAGAAAGGGGAAGCGATGTATGACGCACTCAGCGGGGAAACAAGCAAGTTATTTAGGCGTATGGAAGCGGACGAAGCTTTTGATTATCTTGCGCGTCCCGGGAAGTGGGGCGGAGGATATTGCGTGGGGCTCCGTTATTTCAAAACGCCATTCATACTCGCCAATTTCAACGGCACAATGGGCGATGTTACAGTGCTTACCCATGAGTTCGGACATGCGCTTGCCGCAGAGGAAGCCTTCATGACCGAATCGTCTTTCATCGAAGCTACAATGGAGACATGTGAAGTGCATTCGATGAGCATGGAGTTTTTCACTTATCCGTGGATGGAAAGCTTTTTCGGTAAAAATACCGATCTGTTCAAATTCAAGCACATTGCTTCTTCGCTTGCCTTTATTCCATACGGTACAATAGTTGACGCTTTCCAGCAGGAGGTGTACGACAATCCCGACATGACCCCCGAGCAAAGAAATGCTCTCTGGGCAAAACTTGACAGAGAATTTCTTCCTCATATGGTGAATGACGGTGTGCCTTTTTACGATGAGGGCAGACGTTGGCAGCGGCAGATGCATATTTACGAATCGCCTTTCTATTATATTGATTATTGTCTGGCGCAATTTATGGCTTTTCAGTTTCTTGCTTTATCGCTCAAGGATTTCGATTCGGCGTTTGAAAAATACATGAAATTCCTCAAAGCCGGAGGAACAAAATCTTTTACGGAGCTTATCGAATATGTGGATCTGAAGTCTCCGTTCGATAAAGAAGCCTTTATCGAGGTTTGCGATACCATTGCAAAACTCATTGAAAACTGAAAGTTTTCCGCAGATACCTTCAGGCGCAAAACAGCTTGCCGGAGGTATCCGGGATTATATATCGTAAAGCACGTTCGCGCCGCATTGCATAGCTTTGGGCGCGAACTTTTTTATCCGTGAAATACCGGGATAAGCTTCGGAATATAAATGTCTGAAGCTTTGACGAGTTTCAGGATTACAGTCTTAAAAAATTGCAATAAGTTTCAGAATGAGGGATTTTCAGCTGTGACAGTCTGAGCATTTTACGGGTTGTTGCGGCACAGAAAATATAAGGAGTTATAATGAAAGAAAATTTAAAGAAAAAAATCGATGAATGTATTGAAAGATATGAATTTCACGGGGTTGCCGGGGTAACGGAAAACGGTGAAACCTGTGCATTTTGTGCTTCCGGCTTTGAAGACGACGGAAAGCTCTTCAACAAAAATACCCGCTTTTTTATCGGCGGTCTGACAAGCGTTTTTACGGTGTGGACGGCAATGCTGCTTTCTCAGCAGGGCAGACTGGATCTGAAAACGCACGTTTCAACCTTTTTCCCCGAACTGAAGAGGTATCCCGATCTTACGGCGGAAAAACTCGTTACCGGTGAAAGCGGACTGGATGATTATTATATGTCAAGAGGATTAAGCGTGTTTGAAGATTACAAACAAGGAAAAATGTCGGAAGAAGAATATGTCGTGGCGTACGAAAAAATCTCCGCAACGGATCCGTCTCCCGAAGAAGTTATAGGTTTTCTTGCACGGAATGAAATAAGAGAGGACCCGGATAACAATATCTTTTCACCTACTGACGCTTTTTTGCTCGGGGAGATCATTATGTCCGTGACAGGGAAAAATCTCGGAGACGTTTTTGAGGAAATGATATTCCGTCCTCTCGGCATGAAAAACACTTCGTTCGAAGGGAAGTCGCAGCTTTGGTATACACGATATGAAAACGGAGATAAAATCCTTGTGGGAGAAAGATCCGGGAAGTGCGGCTGTTCGGGCATCATTACGGACTACAGCGATATCGAGATATGGGTCCGTGAACTGATCGAAGGGAAGCTTCTCGATAAAAAAAGCCGCGCTTTTCTTTTTAAATTCAAAAAGTCTAAAGTATGGCGTTCCGTTTTTTCCAAGGAGGGCGAATGGCTGAATGTATCCGATTTCGGCGGAGTGATAAAGTTTAATCTGAAACGAAAGATCGCGGTGGTTCTGCTGTTCGATGTGCTTATAAAGTATATAGAAAACGTAAATGGTTCATACGACAGGTTTATAACGGATATGACCGCCATTACAGAAGCAGAACTTATTCCGCCGGCAAAGCTCCGTATGGAAAAGCTAAACGAGGATAACGGTTGGGCTGCTTTGGACATCAGACTGAATGAGTCGCAGAAAAATTTCGTATCTTCTCCGCAAACAACTTTAGCTATTGCCAGTATCGTAAAGAACTACAAACCTTTCGTGCTGAAAGACGGAAACCGTATAATAGGACTCGTTGTGCTTGAGGTTAATAAAAAAGAAAATTCATATTGGATTGCGTTTTTTATGATAGATAAATTTTATCAGGGAAAAGGGTACGGAAAAAAATTCATAGCAATGTGCTGCGATTACCTTGCCGGTCTGGGCGCACAGAAAATAGGCATAGCTTTTTACTTCAGAAATATTGCGGCGGAAAAAACTTATTCCGCATGCGGCTTCAGAAAAATCTCCTCTTTCAGAAACGTTACCGTTATGGAATATACGGTAAAAAAGGAAGAGAAAACACATCTCTGATCCGAGCGGAAGCAGTATAAAACGCCCCGCCGAAGGTGTGTTCATACGTTATTGCAAATGGTTTATAAAGGCTGAAAAAACGGTGCGCAATTCAGACTTATACGTGCCGCCGTAAAAAGCACCGCCCGTAACATATACCTGTCAAAAGCGCACTTCAAACAATGATTATACGATAAATTATGATACCTCGGGCCGAAACAGACGAAATTTTATTCGTCTGTTTCGGTTTTACGCGGTAACGAAGCAAAAAAACAGTCCGGCCCGGATCACGGTGAAAAACGGTATAAAAATATTGCGGAAGGTTTTACGCGGTAACGAAGCAAAAAAACAGTCCTGTCCGGATCACGGTGAAAAATCAGCGCAGAATACTGTTGCCGCAGTCGTCTGTTGCCACTATTGCAGGCATATTTTTTATTGTAAGGCGGCGTACGGCTTCGGCTCCGAGATCGGGATATGCCACTGTTTCGGCACTTATCACACAAGTCGAATACAATGCGCCCGCTCCCCCTATCGCGGACAAATACACCGTGCCCGCGCCCTTCATTTTGTCGATCACTTCTTTGCTCCTTCCTCCTTTGCCTATCATGACAGTAAGTCCTTTGTCGATCAGAAGAGGGGTATAGGGATCACAGCGGGAAGACGTAGTCGGGCCGCAGCTTCCTATTGCCTGTCCGGGTTTACTCGGACAAGGCCCCGCATAATAGACAGCCGCGCAGTCAAGGTCGAAGGGAAGCTCTTCCCCTTCTTCAATGGCTTTTACAATACGTTTATGTGCGGCGTCACGTGCCGTGTAAACGACGCCGCTCAGCATCACTCTTTCTCCGGCTTTGAGGGAGTGTGCGAGTTCGTGTGAGATAGGAAGAGTGAGATTCTTTACCATAAAATTCACCTCTGTATGTTTCCGAATTATCTGAAGCTATCTGCCGATACGAATGAATTATCCCGGGACAGACTTTCGTCTCCCCGTTGCGATGATATATACCAAAAAACTGACAGCTTGAATATGCGGTTATCGCATCTGATGCGGATCCGTAAAAGACTTGCGAAAGGACATTGTACGTTTACCCGGACATGCGCCCGAGCACAGTGAATATTGCCGGGAGTGTCTTGCGGAAGGACGGTGTGTGATTACCGCAAGGACAGCCGATCCCGATAAGGCGTGCGGTTTACGGAGAGCCCGTGTGTATCATATCGTTATCCGTGAGTGTCTTACGGAATGACATTGTACGTTTACCGCAAGAGGCAATGAAGCTATATGAGTAGGGCAGGTCAATATATGCACATCAAGAGCGGTCACGTCGCCTCCGAAGCCCATTGCGCCTATTTTCAGCGAATTGATAATTTGCAGCAGTTCCGTTTCGAGCGTTGCAATTTTGGGGTCGGGATTTCTTTTGCCCTGTTCGGTAAGGAGAGCTCTTTTTGCCATAAGCGCACATTGCTCCATTGTTCCGCCTATTCCGATGCCGAGTATTATCGGAGGGCATGGCTTACCTCCCGCTTCCTTTACGGTTTCCTTTACCTTCTCCTTTATCCCTTCTATACCCTGTGCCGGTGTGAGCATATAGAGTCTGCTCATATTTTCGCTTCCGAAGCCTTTGGCAAGGAAGGAAAGGGTCAATCTGTCTCCCGGAACTATTCTCGTATGTATTATTGCAGGGGTGTTGTCACCGGTATTTATGCGTTCGAGGGGCGTAAGTACGCTGCATCTGAAGTATCCGTCGCGGTAAGCGTCACGCACGGCGTCGTTTATTACCTTTTCAAAATACTCTCCCTCAAGGCAGACTTCTTGTCCGATATCGGCAAATATTACAGCCATTCCCGTATCCTGACAGGCGGGGATATCTTCTTTTGCGGCGATATTATCGCTTTCGATAATTGTCCGGAGCGCAAATTTCGCAGCTTCACAGCTTTCGGCACACACAGCAGACGAAAGCGCCTCCACCACTCCCGGCTCTACGTTGCATACGCTTCGTCTGATGATATTATAAAGCGTTTCGTATATAAGTCCGGTTTCAATCTTTCTCATACAGAACCTCTCCTTCTTTTATAAGCATATTATACAACACGCTCCCCTTTTTTGCAAGGGTTTGCAACTATATGCCAAAACCTCGCCCGCAAAGACTTTCTTCGGTCAAACCTTCCGATAAACGTACGGTTTCTATGTTTTTCGGGTGTTCCGAACCCGCGTTTTCCTCATCAGCGCTTTATAATTCAAAAAAATCATTCCGCTGAAAAAAAGTAGTTGACTTTAAGAAATTTGCGAGATATAATATCACATATGAATATGCAGAAGTCGTATTCAGAGGGACGTCCTCATAACTTTGCTTCTTTTGGAAAGCGTGTGCTTTTTTGCGTTGCGATATGTTTCCGCTTCAATAAAGCATTGTGTCCTGTCTTGTTTCTTATGTATTTTTGTGCATGTCAGATCAATAATGTATGTCTGTGTGCTTCAGATACGGTCTATAGTTTTTAACGTTCAATATTTCGGAGGTAATATGGAAGTCAGGTTTTTGAAAGACAAACTGATAGTCGGTATACTCGCTATAGTAATAGGTATACTTGTATGCATCAACGGGCCGGGGCTTATTCAGGTTGTGCTTACGCTCGCCGGAGTGTATCTGATCATGCGCGGGATAATAGATCTTATAAATAAGTTCATAAATCTCGGATGTGTCGAGATCGCCGGAGGCGTGATAGTCATAGTATTCGCTTGGTGGATATATCAGGTCGCGCTGATCCTTCTCGGACTGTTGCTTATCTACTGCGGGATCAGGCTTGTCATCAGCAAAAGAAACACCGCTTCCATCATAACCGGCCTGCTTATGCTGACTGTTGGAGTGTTCCTCGGACTTTGCGCTATCGACGCTTCATGGGGAAATATCCTTTATTATATTCTGGGGGGAATCCTCATTCTTTACGGTATCGCTAACCTTGTTCAGATAGAAAAGAAGGATTGAAAATGATCGATGAAATTGCTTCCCGTACTGTCGCGCTCATAGGAGAGGAGGCTTATGAAAGACTGAAGAGGTCATTTGTGGTCGTAGCCGGCTTGGGCGGCGTGGGAGGGTACGTATCGGAGGCGCTTGCAAGGGCAGGTACGGGCAGACTTCTGCTTGTCGACTCGGACAGAATCGCGCCAAGTAACCTCAACAGACAAATCCTCGCCCGGTCGGACAATATAGGAGTGCTCAAGACCGAAGCCGCAAAACAGCGTATCGAAAGCATCGCTCCTTATTGCCGCGTAGAAACGGTTAACGAATTTATCCTGCCGGATAATATATCTGCTCTTATGCCTTCGGGAGCCGACGCAATTGCCGACTGCATCGATACAGTGTCTGCTAAAATCGGGTTGGCGAAGTATGCGGAGGAAAAGGGAATATATATCGTTTCCTCCATGGGGACGGGCAATAAAACTGATCCTTTTCTTTTTCGTTTGGCGGATATATACGAAACGCAAGGATGTCCGTTAGCGCGTGTAATGCGCCGCGAATTGAAAAGACAGGGGGTAAAGGGACTTAAAACCGTTTATTCTCCGGAAACTCCGTCGGCAAGCGGACAAAAGGAAAGAATTCCCGCGAGTATATCGTATATGCCGGGTATTGCCGGACTGATGGTGGCGGGTGAGATAATCAGACATATATGCAGATGCTCGGAAAACTGAGCATCTTTTTTATTTCAAAAAGCGTTTTTGCCGTATATCCTGTCCAAACGGCGGCACATATATTTTACTTTCATGCCGACAACAAAAACGTATTCTGCAATTCACTCCACCTTATCTTCCGAAAACAGCCGAAACATACCTGATAACCCGACGGCTTCCTGCATGTCTGCAGAGCGCGGGAACCCTTGGTTATTATTGTGCGGGTTTTTACGTAGAGCAGATATTTCCCTGTGTTTTTCAAGCACAAGAAAAAACCCGATGATTTTGTGCGGGTTGTTGACGCAGAAGAAACCCGATGATTTTTGTCGGGGATTTTAACGCGAAAAACCCCGACGGCTTCCTGCATGTCTGCAGCGTACGGCTGATCATTTCGTGCAGGTATTGAGCTTTCTGCACGGAATAAACGAATACTATCTGCCGAGTGCGGCGTGTATGACATCGGGAATATGTCTTACGGTGTCTGAGGGGAGGGCAGAATTTTCTCCCAGTTCCGCCGCGGCGTATTCTCCTGCTTTACCGCATATCCATGCCGCAGCAGCAATTTTAAGCGCCGTGCTTCCCTTGAGCGTTGAATTACCGAGTATGCCCGCTGCAACGCCGGATAATACATCTCCGCTGCCTCCTGTGGACATTGCGGGTGTTCCGGTGTTTATAAGGTAAGTTTCCTTTCCGTCGGTGACTATAGTAGTCGTGCCTTTCAAAAGCAATGTAACTTTTGTTTGTGCGGCGTAGTTTACGGCGGCGGAAAGAGGGTCGGAGAGGATTTCATTCACTGATCGCCCGGTAAGCCGTGAGAATTCCCCGAGGTGGGGAGTAAACACAGTTTCGGCTTTTCGTGTCTTCATAATATCGGGAGTGCGCGCTATGGTGTTCAGTGCGTCAGCGTCGACAGTGACGATAAGGTTTTGCTGTTTCAGGATATGCCGGAGTATTTTATCGTTATCTCCTTTTTGTCCCATTCCCATGCCGACTGCAACGCTCCGTACTCCTTTGAGCAGGGAATTCATATTTTTCTCATTATAAAGCATAGCTCCGTTTTTATCGGGGACGGGAAAAAGAGTGGATTCGAGCATATAGGGCGTCGCGGCGGGAACAAGACTCTCGGGCAGGGCAAGCCGACATACTCCCGCTCCGCTTTTCAGAGAGGACAAGGCAAGCGCGGAAAGTTTTGCTGCACCGCTGTATTCTCTGCTTCCGCCTATAAGCGCTGTATAACCGTAGTCGGATTTATTTGAAAAATTCCGCCGGGGAGGAAAAATGTTTTTCAGGTCAGCTTTTTCGGTCAGATAGGCACACGCTTCGGGGTATACCCCGATATCGGCGTAAACAAGCTTTTTTATAAAATCTTTTGCCTGAGAAAGAAAATGTCCTGTTTTAAACGCTCCCATCGATACCGTTACGGAGGAAACAACACAGTCGTTTTCCGCAATACCCGTGTCGCCGTTCAGTCCGCTGTTAATGTCGGCTGAAATAACAAACGCTCCGCTTCTGTTTACGGCTTTTATAGCAGCAGCAGAGTTTCCGCTGACGGTGCCGTGAAATCCGGTGCCGAAAATACAGTCGACTACCGTCGCAAATCCTTGCAATGAGCTTTCAGGCGTAAACGGAATGACGGATATACAGGTGTTTTTCAGCATGGAGGCAAAGTGTTTTGAACAGTCGGTTTTGCTTTCCTGTGTCATGTATACGGTGGCCTGCCTGTTTTCGGCAGCAAGTTGAACTGCCAACGCGAGCCCGTCTCCGCCGTTGTTCCCGCTGCCGCAGACTATTGCGACGCTTCCTTCGGCAGGAATATGCGCCTTAAGAGAACGTGCAGCTTCAGTCATCAGCTCAGACTGAGCTTTTCCGTTTTGCATGGCTTTTTCATCGGCTTCTCTCATTAGCTTTACGCTTGTTACCGGTATCATGTGTCCTCCTTTGCGATCCTGCTGTCAGGTACTGCTCAGGCATATTTGTGCGGGCAAACGGTACAGTATGATCACATACGGATATGATACCATGTTTTTTTTCTTAGCACAAGAGTTTTGCGCTATAAGTCTGCATATACCGCGCTTTAATAATATGACTGATTATTGCAAAATAAAAACGCAAAAAAGTTATTGGTTAAAAAAGCTTGACAAATGCAAAATCGACATGTTAAAATAAAACATAAACTGAATATAATAGAGGTTGCGTGAAGCAAGGTAGTCGTTGCGGTATCCGCTCGGGAGCGGTGGCGAATGTGTTTTGCGCCGAAAGTGCGGTCCTTGAGCAAGCCGCGCTTGGGGGCAGGGCTGAGAGCTCTGTCACTGTCACGTGAAGTGATGCGCTGTTTTTGAATTGAAAACGGCGTTTTTTTTAATAAATTGTATTATCAGAAGGAGAAGAAAATGAAATCGGTGATCAGAATGAGAATGAGCGCACACGACGCGCATTACGGAGGCAATTTGGTGGACGGAGCTAAAATGCTCCAGCTTTTCGGCGACGTTGCTACGGAGCTTCTTATCGTCAACGATGGAGATGAAGGTTTGTTTTGCGCTTATGATAACGTGGAGTTTCTTGCGCCCGTGTTTGCAGGAGATTACATTGAAGCGACAGGCGAGATCGTAAAGGTGGGCAATACATCCCGCCGTATGGTATTTGAAGCCAGGAAGGTCATATCTCCCCGTGCGGATATAAACGACAGTGCTGCGGATGTGCTTGAGCAGCCTGTAGTGGTATGCCGGGCTTCGGGTACATGCGTTGTTCCGGCGGACAAGCAGAGGAAAAAAGCCGATGTCAAGAAGGATGTATAATTCAGAGGAGGCATAAGTCAACTATGGAAAAGCTTATAATTACAGCCGCCATATGCGGTGCGGAAGTAACAAAAGAGCATAATAAAAACGTGCCGTATACTGCTGAAGAGATAGCACGTGAAGCAAAGTCTGCCAGAGACGCCGGGGCTGCCGTTATTCATCTCCACGTCAGGGAAGACGACGGTACTCCCACTCAGAGCGCAAAGCGTTTTGCCGAGTGTATCGAGGCTATAAGAGCTGTATGTCCCGACGTCATCATTCAGCCCAGTACGGGCGGCGCCGTGGGAATGAGCAACGAGGAAAGACTTCAGCCCATAACCCTTCTCCCGGAAATGGCTACGCTTGACTGCGGAACCTGCAATTTCGGCGGCGACGATATTTTCGTCAACACAGAAAATACCATTATCGAATTTGCGGAAAAAATGAAAGCCAAAGGGATAAAACCGGAAATAGAAGTCTTCGACAAAGGTATGGTGGACGCCGCAATAAGACTTAATAAAAAAGGCGTTATACCGTCGCCCATGCATTTCAATTTCGTCATGGGTGTGAACGGCGGTATTTCCGGGACTCCGCGCGATCTCATGTTTTTGGTGAACAGCATTCCTTCTGATTCTACATATACCGTATCCGGAGTAGGCAGAGTGCAGCTTACCATGAATGTAATGTCTGTGCTGATGGGCGGTCACGTAAGGGTCGGATTTGAGGATAACGTTTATATGAGTAAAGGCGTACCCGCTTCGAGTAACGGTGAATTTGTAGAAAGGATCGTCAGTATAGCCCGTCTTCTCGGCAGAGAAATCGCAACGCCCGACGAGGCAAGAGTTATTCTCGGACTGAAAAAATAAAATATGCGGAAATAATAAAGAAATTAAAGATAAAGGAGACAGATAGTATGCAGTTGAAAGGAAACAAATACGGAACACACAGAGTTATTGAGCCTCAGGGCGTACTCACTCAGGCAGCTTATAAGATAGACAACGACATGACCAAGCTCTATTCAAACGAAATAATTTGCGACGTTATAAGTCTTAATATCGATTCGGCTTCGTTTACTCAGATAGAACAGGAGCAGAACGGCGACGAAGCAAAGATAGCCGCAAAAATCCTCGAGATAGTGGGGGAGAGAGGGAAAATGCAGAATCCCGTGACGGGAAGCGGCGGAATGTTCATAGGAAGGGTGGCCTATATAGGCGAGGACCTCAAGGACAGGGATCTGAAGGTGGGCGACAAGATTGCTTCATTGGTATCATTGTCCCTGACTCCGCTCAAGATAGAAAAGATAATCGCGGTCCACAAGGATATAGACAGAGTGGACGTTGTGGCGAAGGCCGTACTTTTCGAGTCCGGCATATACGCCAAACTGCCCGATGACATGCCGGAAGCGCTTGCTCTGGCTGCTCTCGATGTAGCCGGAGCTCCCGCTCAGGTGAGAAAGCTCGTAAAAGAGGGCGACAGCGTACTTGTACTCGGTGCGGCGGGAAAAAGCGGTGTGCTGTGCTGCTATGAAGCAATGAAACGTGCCGGCAAAAACGGCAACGTCGTAGCGCTTGTGAGAAAGGAAGCCTACGTCAAGAAACTCATGGACCTCGGAGTCTGCAATAAAGTCATAGTCGCTTCGGCTACCGAACCGGTTGCCGTGCTTGAGGAAGCCCTGAAGGCAAACGACGGCAAAGAATACGATATCTCTATTTCCTGCGTGAACTCGCCGAACACCGAAATGGCTTGCATACTTCCTGTAAAAGACGGAGGAAAGGTTTACTTCTTTTCTATGGCGACCAGCTTTACAAAAGCCGCTCTCGGTGCTGAAGGTATCGGAAAAGACGTGGATATGATAATAGGCAACGGCTATACGCGTAATCACGCCGACATAACACTTGACGAACTCAGAGAAAACGCTAAAATCAGGGAGCTTTTTGAAGAAACCTACAAAGCGTAGGAGGTTTTATGAAAAATAATTTATTTTCGTCGGTCCCCGCGAAAGACTGGAACGACTGGCATTGGCAGATGCAGAACAGGATAGCAACGGTAGACGAACTGAAAAGGTATATCGACCTCACTCCCGAAGAAGAGGAAGGAGTAATAAACTGTCTGAAAGTGCTCCGTATGCGGATAACTCCCTATTACCTCTCTCTCATAAACCTCGAAGATCCGTATGATCCCGTCAGAAGGCAGGCGGTCCCTACCGCGCTTGAACTGCATACCTGTCCCGCGGACCTTACGGACCCGCTCCACGAAGATACCGATTCGCCCGTGAAAGGGCTCACGCACAGGTATCCCGACCGTGTGCTCATGCTTGTGACTGATCAGTGCAGCATGTACTGCAGGCATTGTACTCGCCGCCGTTTTGCGGGACAGCAGGACAAAGCCCTGCCCATGAATCAGATAGATAAATGTATCGAGTATATAAGAGAACATGAGGCAGTCAGAGACGTGCTGCTTTCCGGCGGGGATCCACTCGTGCTTTCAGACGAAAATCTCGAGAGTATCATAAGCAGGATCCGTGCTATCAAGCATGTGGAGATAATAAGGATAGGGTCCCGTACTCCCGTCGTGCTGCCTCAGCGCATTACGCCCGAACTCTGCTCTATGCTGAGAAAGTATCATCCCATATGGCTGAATACACACTTCAACCATCCGAATGAGATCACGGAAGAGAGCAGCCGCGCCTGCGCCATGCTTGCAGACGCCGGTATTCCCCTGGGAAATCAGAGCGTGCTGCTTGCGGGGGTAAACGATTGCGTGTATGTGATGAGAGAGCTTGTCCATAAGCTTGTCGCCATAAGAGTAAGACCTTACTATCTTTATCAGTGCGATTTGAGCATGGGGCTTGAGCATTTCCGCACGCCCGTTGCCAAGGGCATAGAGATAATAGAAGGTTTAAGAGGCCATACAAGCGGATTCTGCGTTCCGACATTTGTCGTGGACGCGCCGGGCGGCGGCGGTAAGATACCCGTGATGCCCGACTACCTCATCAGTCAGACTACCAAAAAAGTGGTGCTTCGTAATTACGAGGGCGTTATTACCACTTATACGCAACCGGAAAATTATACCGAAACATGTCATTGCGATGTGTGCACCGGCAAACGCAAAGATAAACTCGAGGGTATAGCGGGACTGGAAGAAGGAAACGCCCTGAGTATTGAACCGAAAGACCTCGCACGTTTTAAAAGGCATAAATGATCGGACGGACCCGGCAGGTTTTTGTTGCGCGCCGGGTCCTGCTTTCAAAAGGTAGCTTACCCGCTCGAAACGGAACAAATATTTTATTCGCTATAAGGAAGAAATATGGAAAATAAAGGAAAGCTTGGACTGGATAAAAATATCATCGAAAAAGCGCGCGGATACGCCAGACTCGTGGCTCTCGACACACAGAAGTATATAGACGCTCATACCACCGTGGCAACAGAACGTGCCGTTTTAAGGCTTCTCGGTGTAGACGGAGTGGATGAACTCGGAGTCCCGCTGAGCAACGTATTCGTTGACGAGCTCAGAAAAAAAGAGCTTTTGTCCGACGGCGCGGCTTATTATATGGGGAGAGCGGTAGCGGCTTACGGTATTTCTCCCGCCGAATTCGCCGTCAGGCTGAGCATGAAAGAAGCGGATATAACCGGGTTGCCGGAGCTTCCGCCGGAAAAAGCCTTTGCGGCTTTGAAGCCGTATGTCGGCGCCGCCGTGGAAAGGATAAATTCGGGCAAGAAAAAGAGAGAAGAGTATCTTCGTCGCTTCGGAGACAAGGAAACACCTTATCTGTACTGTATTGTTGCGACGGGAAATATCTATGAGGACGTCGTGCAGGCAACCGCCGCTGCAAAACAGGGCGCAGATATAATTGCCGTCATCAGGACCACGGGGCAGAGCCTTCTCGACTACGTGCCTTACGGAGCGACCACCGAAGGCTTCGGCGGGACCTATGCCACTCAGGAAAATTTCCGTATTATGCGTGAAGCTCTCGATAAGGCGGGAGAGGAGCTGGGCAGGTATATCAGACTCTGCAACTACTGTTCGGGGCTTTGCATGCCGGAAATAGCGGCAATGGGCGCCCTTGAAAGACTCGACGTCATGCTCAACGACGCTCTTTACGGGATCCTTTTCAGAGATATAAACATGAAACGCACTATCGTGGATCAGTTTTTCTCGAGAGTTATCAACGGATATGCGGGCGTCATCATTAATACGGGAGAGGATAACTACCTTACGACTGCCGACGCAGTGGAGGAAGCTCATACCGTGCTTGCTTCACAGATGCTCAACGAACAGTTTGCGCTGCTGGCGGGACTCAAAGAAGAACAGATGGGACTCGGCCACGCTTTCGAGATCTCTCCCGACGTGAAAAACGGTTTTCTTTTTGAGCTTGCACAGGCACAGGCAGCAAGGGAAATATTCCCTCGCGCTCCGCTCAAATATATGCCCCCGACTAAGTTTATGACGGGCAATATCTTCCGCGGGAACGTTCAGGACGCGCTTTTCAATATGGTCACTATCCTCACGGGACAAAGACTCCATCTTCTGGGTATGCTGACCGAAGCCATCCATACACCTTTCATGTCGGACAGAGCGCTTGCAATAGAGAATGCGCAGTATATCTTCACGACCATGGCGGATCTGGGCAACGAGATAGAATTCAGGGAAGGCGGCATTATCAGGGAAAGAGCGTCAAGCGTACTCAACGCGGCTTGCGAACTGCTTGAAAAAATCCATAAGTACGGACTTTTCGGAACTCTCGAAAGAGGCATTTTCGCCGATATAAAACGAAGTGAAAACGGAGGAAAAGGACTCGAAGGAGTGGTGATGAAATCCGAAATATACAGAAATCCGTTTATAGAGGCGATGTTGGGGAAGGAGGAGAGAATATGAGCAGCGGATTGTATAATACTCATAAAACAGACTTCGACACAAAAAAAGACCTCACCAATATACGCGCTTACGGCGATACCATGAATGACGGAAAGGTGCAGCTGAGTTTCACGCTTCCCGTGCCTGACGATGATAAAGGAGCCGCATGTGCGGCGCGTCTTGCCGAGAAAATGGGCATTTCCGAACCGAATGTGGCTTACAGAAAGGCTCTGGACAAGGAATTTACGTTTTATGTGGTGTACGGAACGTGCGTTCACGGTGTGGACTATACTTCCATCAAGGTGGCGGCAGTTGAGCAGGAAACCATGACCATGGAGCAGACTGACGCTTTCATACGTGAAAATATAGGAAGAAAGATCGTGGTGATAGGCGCTTCCACCGGAAGCGACGCTCACACTGTCGGTATCGACGCTATCATGAACAGAAAAGGTTTTGCCGGTCACTACGGGCTTGAACGCTACGAAATGATAGAGGCAATAAACATGGGCAGTCAGATACCCAACGAAGAATTCGTAAAGGCTGCCGTAGCGGCAAATGCAGACGTATTGCTTGTGTCGCAGACGGTGACGCAGAAAGATATCCATATACAGAATCTTACGAATCTCATAGAAATACTCGAGGCCGAAGGGCTCCGCGATAAATTTGTCGTGGCTTGCGGGGGCGCCCGCATTACACATGAACTTGCAAAGGAACTCGGGTATGACGCCGGGTTCGGGGCGGGCACTTATGCCGACGACGTGGCAACTTTTGTCGTGAATGAGCTTGCCGCGCGGATGAAAAGAAAATAGATCCGGGCAGGGAACATGGCGGATGCCATGTTCCGTGCGCAGATACAAAACGGAGGACAGCATGAAAAATAAAACAGTTACACTAGAGCAGGCCGTAAGCGGTATAAAAGACGGCGCCGTGATAATGTTCGGCGGATTTCTCGGGTGCGGCACCCCGGAAGTGCTTATAGACGCCTTGCTTGAAAAAGGCGTGAAGGATATAACAGTCATTTGCAACGATACGGCCACCCCGACTACGGGAGTGGGCAGACTTGTTGCCGCGAAAAGGGTCAGGAAGGTGATAGCTTCGCATATAGGGACCAATCCCGAAACCGGTGCTCAGATGAACTCCGGAGAAACGGAGGTGGAACTTATTCCGCAAGGTACGCTTGCTGAAAGGATCAGGTGCGCGGGATACGGACTCGGAGGAGTGCTTACGCCTACAGGGTTGGGAACGGAAGCGGAAAAAGGAAAAGAGGTTATTGTGTCGGACGGAAAAAGCTATTTGCTTGAAAAGCCTCTGAAAGCGGATTTTGCCATACTCGGCGCAAGTCTTGCAGACAAGAGCGGCAATCTTTTCTTCAAGGGGACGACAAAGAATTTTCAGCCTCTTATGGCGACGGCAGCGGATACCGTTATAGTTTATGCCGAGAAGCTTGTGGAAACGGGCGAGATCGATCCCGACACAGTGGATACTCCCGGTATTTTTGTGGATTACATTGCGGTAAAGGAGTAAGGAAATGGACGTGAAAGAAAGAATCGCACGCCGTGCGGCTGCGGAAATAAACGACGGCGACGTCGTTAATCTGGGAATAGGACTGCCGACCCTTGCAGCAGGATATGTCAACGAAGATTATGATATAGTATTGCAGTCGGAAAACGGGATACTCGGAATGGGCGGTATTGCTCCACAGGGAAAAGAAGATAAAAATATCATTAACGCCGGCGGGCAATATGTAATGGTGGAAAAGGGCGCAAGCTTTTTCGACAGTGCACTGAGCTTCGGAATAATAAGGGGCGGGCACGTGGATAAAACGGTTCTCGGTGCACTTCAGGTGGATATGGAAGGTAATCTTGCAAGCCATATCATTCCCGGGAAGATGGTTCCCGGTATGGGCGGGGCGATGGATCTTGTGGCGGGAGCGAAGGAAGTCATAGTCGTTACCACGCATACAGCCAAAGGCGCTCCGAAAATACTCGAAAAATGTACTCTTCCCTTGACCGCAAAAGGAAAAGTGAATAAGATCATCACCGAGCTGGCTGTTATAGAGGTAAGGAACGACGGGCTGCACCTTACGGAAATAAGCGAAGGAACTGCCGTAGAGGAAGTTATAGCTCTCACTCAGGCTCCGCTGATCGTTGAAAAAGAACTCAAGACCTTCTGAGATAAAGAATAAAAAAGACGCGGTGAGTTTATTCCGCGTCTTCTATTTTGATTTTAAGTGGATTTCACTTTATACGGTTTTAAATAATGCGTTGGCAGCTGAACGGAAAAACGCTCCGGATCAGAGTGATACTTCTTTTTCTAAAAGTCTTATGCTGAAATCAATACGTCTGAGTGTTTCTTCTTTCCCGGGTATGCCGCCGATCGGAAAGACACCGACGGAATCAGAGCGACGTATTTTTTTCTATAAGATTTATACTGAAGTAAATACGTCTGAGCGTTTCTTCTTTTCCGAGTATGCCGCCGATCTCGGTAGCCCCTCCGGGCGTGGACTGCTTCCCCGATACCGCAACTCTCGCCGGCCAGAGTATCTGACCGTTTTTGAGCGAAAGAGCCGAAACCAGATCGAGAAGTGCCTTGTGGATATTTTCTTCCGTCCAGTTATCGATTTTTTCGAGCGAACGGGCAATTTCGGGAAGTACCCGACGAGCAAGCGCAACGTCGGTTTTTAGTTTTTTATTGCAGAAAAGTTCTGTGTCGTAATCGCCGAAGTCGTCAAGGAACGCTATGAGCTCGGGGATCTCCGAAAGCACGGATACTCGCGTCTGAGCAAGCCTGACGATTTTTGTATAGTCGTACCTGCCGCCAGCCGCAACGGACTTTTCCAGATAGGGAGAGGCAAGCTCAACGAGTTTGTCTTCGGAAAGTTCTTTGATGTATTCCGAATTCAGCCAGCGGAGTTTATTTTCGTCGAAAATAGAGTTGGAATGGGAAATGCCCGCGATGTCGAAAGCTTCGGTCATTTCTTGCATTGTCATTTTTTCGCGGTTGTCCTTGGGTGCCCACCCCAGAAGCGCTATATAATTCAGTACGGCTTCCTTTAAAAACCCTTTTTCTATCAGATCGGAGTAACGCGCTGAGTTGTCCCTTTTGGAAAACTTGTGCGTGGCGTCTTTCATTATTACGGGCAGATGGATGTAGACGGGTCTTTCCCAGCCGAAGGCGTCGTAAAGCATGTTATACTTGGGCGTGGAAGTCAGATACTCCGCTCCCCTCATCACACAGGTTATATTCATGAGATGATCGTCGATAACGTTTGCGAAATTATAGGTGGGCATACCGTCGGATTTTATGAGAATCTGATCTTCCATTTCGGTATTGTCTATGGTGATCTTGCCGAAAACAAGGTCGATATAGGTGTTTTCGCCGTGAGATGCGGGAACATTCTGCCGGATAACATAGCTCTCGCCGTTGGCGAGGCGACGTTCCACTTCTTCGCGCGGAAGGGAAAGACAATGTTTGTCGTATTTGCGGGCTCCGTTTTCATCGGGCAGACTTTCAAGCCTTTCCTTGGAACAGAAACAGTAATACGCCGCTCCTTTCTCCACAAGCTGCTTGGCGTACTCAAGGTATCCTGTTTTGCGCTGACTTTGTATATAAGGACCGTACTCGCCTCCTACCAGAGGACCTTCGTCCCACATCAGACCCGTTTCGCGCAGGGTGTCGTAGATGACCTGTTCGGCGCCTTCCACATAGCGCGAACGATCGGTGTCTTCGATGCGGAGGATAAATTTTCCGTTATTCTTTTTGGCGTACATATATGAGTAAAGAGCCGTGCGGAGTCCTCCGATGTGCATATAGCCGGTGGGCGAGGGCGCAAATCGTGTTCTTATTATTCTGTCTGCCATTCAAAACTCCTTTTGCCGCAATAAAAAACGGCTTTTTTAAAATTGCTTTTAAAAGTATAGCACATTTTAAAAATTTTGTGTATAATTAAAGCATACCTACGATTATTTTTTCAGGAGATTTTATTATGAAACGTTTTGACGATATTCTTAAAGGAGAAATGAACGCGCTTATCGGAGAAATACAGAAATGCGTTTCTTTCAATACCGTGCAGACCGACCCCGAACCGGGAATGCCTTTCGGCAGGGAAACAGCCGAATGTCTGGATTATGTGCTTAAGCTCGGAGAAAGCATGGGATTTTCAAGCGAGAATTTCGATAACTATGCCGGCCATATCGACTGGGGCAACGGCGAAGAGATACTGGGCATCCTCGGACATCTTGACGTCGTTCCCGTTAATCCCGCCGAATGGATCGTCCCGCCCTTCTCGGGAACACTCAAAGACGGCAAAATCTACGGAAGAGGAGCCATAGACGATAAAGGGCCGGTGATGTCGTGCTTGTTTGCAATGAAGATCCTTCGTGACGGAGGATACGTGCCCCGTCGCAAAGTGCGTCTGATACTCGGCTGCAACGAAGAATCGGGCATGAAGTGCATGGAGTATTATCTTCCGCGCGTGAAACTTCCTGATGCAGGATTCACTCCCGACGCCGATTTCCCTTGTATCCACGGCGAACGCGGAATTTACGGAATGGATATACTTCTTGGCAAACTGCCCAAAAAGGTTTTATCGTTGAGCGCGGGGAGTGTAGTCAACGTGGTGCCGGACAAATGCGAAGCGCTGCTTGACTTGTCTGTCGACATTTCACCTTTGAAGGAGTGCGGTAATATCAGGTGCGAGAAAACCGAAAAGGGTTACCTCCTGACATCTTCCGGGATCTCCTGTCACGGATCTATCCCGCAAACGGGCAAAAATGCGGTCTGGGACATGATAAAAGCGTTGTGTCTGCTTTTCCCGGACTGCGAGACTCTTGCCTTCATTTCGGCAAGACTGTGTTCGGATTACGACGGCTCGGCTTGGGGCTTCCCGCTTGAAGACGAAGAAAGCGGCAAAATGAGCTTTTCACTCGATGTGTTAAGACTTATGTCCGACGGGCTCCACGGCAAAATCGATTTTCGTTTTCCCGTGACCTTTACCCACGCACAGCTTGAAGAATGCGTGCGTAAAAACAGCCCCGACTATGTCAGGATCCTCGGCGGACATAAATCGCCGTCATTATATGTTTCTGCAGACGATCCGCTTGTCAGAACGGCTCTGGACGCCTATGAAGAAGTCATGGGTGAAAGAAAAGAACCTCTGGTCATAGGCGGAGGGACTTATGCAAAAGCCCTTAAAAACTGTATAGCCATAGGCCCCGAATTTGAGGGCGACGAGCTTACGATGCATACCTGCAACGAGTATATCTCTGTCGCAAGACTTGAACAGATGACAAAGATATATCTGAGAGTGATCAAAAAACTTTCGGAATAAACTTGTCGGACATATATCCAAAACATACGCGCGGCGGCGCGGATAAGGCGCCGCCGCCTGCATACCGCTTGCCGTCCGTCACGGCAGAAAGCGCTTTTCCGAAAGCATTATCTTCTGTTTTTATTCAGCCTGTTCCGCGGTTCTGGCGGATTAGGGCTGTTTTTTGTTGTATGTATTTATTATTTTTTTTTGAAGGGCGGAAGGATATGAGCAGCCGGCTCCGGAGGGACAAAAATACCCGAAATTGACTTGCAGTCATGGACCTGAGATCCCGAAAGCCCTTCCGGCGAAAAAAAACACTTGAAATTGTTTTGCATGACATACCTGAGGACCCGAAAGCCGGCTTCGGAGGGACAAAAATATTCGAAACTGTTTTGTATGACACACCTGTGCCCCGAAAGGCGCCTACGGAGGGACAAAACCCGGGATCATGCAGGAAGGGTTTTATGCGGAAACTTCGGATCTTTTTCAGGCGGCAATAAAAAAATACAGACCGGAGTCTGTATTTTAATGGCGGTCAAGAGCCGGACCTTTTTTCGGTAACATGTTTCCATTGGTACGCGGTGATCACTTTGAAGGATCGGAAGTATCTTTTTTTATGGCTTTATAGCCTAAGCCGCGCACTGTCACTACTTCGAAATCCTTGATATTTTCGAGTTTTTCGCGTATGCGCCGGATGTGGACGTCGACTGTGCGTTCATCGCTTTCGCTGTCATATCCCCAGATGTCGTCCATCAGCTGACTGCGGGTGAATATGCGGTTGGGGGAAGAAAGCAGTTTGAAAAGAAGCTGAAACCCCTTTTTTGTAAGCTCTACCGTTATGTCGCCGCTTGATACCGTAAGATTGTTGTAATCGACTCGGGTATTGCCGATATCAATGATTTTTTCGTTTGCGAGGCGCGAACGGCGGAGTATTGCGGATACTCTGAGAAGCATTTCTTCAAATTCTATCGGTTTGACCATATAATCGTCTGCACCGACGGAAAAACCGCGTTTTTTATCCACAAGCTCTTCCTTAGCGGTCACCATGAGTATCGGGGTAGGTGCCATTTCTCTTACCCGACGGCTCAGTTCGTAGCCGTCCATATGCGGCATCATGAGATCGGTTATTATAAGATCAAACTGTGTTTGCTGAAGAAGTCCGAGTGCTATCGTGCCGTCGTTTGCGGTTTTTACTTCGTAGCCGGCGCGCTCGAGAAATGTACGCATCAGCTGTTGCAGATTTTTATCGTCTTCGACAACAAGTATTTTAAACATCAAACCCTCCTATTCTGTCCTCAGTGCCGCGACGGGATCTTTTCTCGCTGCTATGCCCGAAGGAATAAGTCCTGCTATAAGCGTCAGTATTGCGCTGAGCAGAACCAGCAGTATTGCCGTGAAGAAATTCAGATTCGCTATCGATCCCACGCTAATTTTTGTCAGCGAGTTGATCAGGGCATTTATCGGAATGGTCAGTATACCGCTTACTATAACACCGATTATACCGGCTGTCAATCCGATAAGTACGGTTTCGGCGTTGAATACGTTTGCGATATCCTGTTTTCTTGCTCCGAGGCTTCTCAGTATGCCTATCTCCTTGGTCCTTTCCACGACGGAAACGTATGTTATTACCCCGATCATTACCGAACTGACCACAAGACTTATCCCCGCAAATACCGCAAGCACTATGGATACGATATCTATCGTACCGTTCATATAGCTGAGTACGGTTTCCATATCAGACCACTGCACTTTCATTGAATCATCGGTCTGCATGTCGTTCCAAGCCTGCAGGTATGCGGTAACGTCATACTTGGATTCGAAGGACGAGGGATAGATATATATGGAAGCGGGTATCAGCATTGCGCCGTAGGTCTTGCATTGCTGAAGGTTATCGCTTTCGGAAAAAGTCACCTTATCGGAGTTTTCGTATGACCCGGTCGTGATATCGTAGTAAACTCTGGTTTCCTGCTGAGAAAGGAGGGTTTTAGCTATATCCGAGTTGCTCATTTCGGCAGTCACGTAATCTTCGAGCGCCTGAGTGTAGAGGATAGCGGAGGTATTCATGTTGGAGTCCATGATGGACATGAATGCCGAAGCCATATTCGAAGTGTCCTCCACGATCGATACTCTCCTGAGTATTCCTACGACAGTCAGTTCTACGGTCTTGTCGGATTCATACAACGACTGAGCACTTTCGGTCGTTTTGGTGAATATGGTGTTGTTGTTGAGTCCAACGCTTTGATTGTAATAAACGTTATTCGGCACCCATTTGACCTTCGCTCCGATTATGTCGTCAAAGGAGATAGTGCCGTTTTCGTCCATAAGCTCGTCGTTTACTTCGATACCCAGAGAAATGAGATAATTATAGTCCACTCTGTTATAGGAGTCGACGACTATGGCAAGCTCGTTCATTGCGGTGGGGTACTTACTGTTTGTGCCAATAAGCTCATACATGGTTTGAGCTCTTGCGTCTGAAGGAATTTTGCTCCATCCGAGAGAGGATGAACGGGTAAACTCGTATACATAGGGCGTCGTACTGAACTCATAGTAATGTTTTGTTACAAGATTCCAGATAAAGGAATAGTTCATCGTCATGTCGATATATATGGAGGGATCCATTTGTTTGATATAGTCCACGTATTCGGATGATATATCGTTGTTTTTCTTAAAGAGGGTCTCCATGCTCGAATCCGGTTTGTAAGGATAAGCTATGTCGCCGTCGGGGTATTGTTCCAGACCGGTGCCGCTCAGTATTTCATTCTGCACTGAGTTTATGTCGGAAAATACGTACGCCGTTATGGAAATGGGAGTCTGATTCAGAAGTTCCATTGAAAGATCGTTCATGAATGTTCCCATTCCGTTTTGCACGGACAGTACAAGCCCCACCCCTACGATCCCTATGCTTCCGGCTATCGCGGTGATTATTGTACGCACTTTTTTTGTGAAAAGATTTTTGAGAGAAAGCTGAAAGGCGGTAAGAATATCCATGGCGATACGTTTGCGTTTGGGAGGAGGGGTCTCTTTGGAGTCGTCTTCATAAGGCTGAGTGTCGCCGGTTATCAGGCCGTCCTTGATAGTTATTATACGCGTAGCGTACTTTTCGCTCAGGGAAGCATTGTGCGATACCATAATGACCAGTCTGTTTTCGGATATCTTTTTTATTATCTCCATTATCTGCACGCCGGTATTGCTGTCAAGAGCGCCGGTGGGTTCGTCGGCGAGCAGGATGTCCGGATCGTTTACTATCGCACGCGCGATCGCCACTCGCTGCATTTCGCCGCCGGATAATTGGTTGGGCAGCTTATCCATGTGGTCGGCAAGTCCGACTTCGTTGAGCGCTTGTATTGCGCGTTTTTTTCTTTCCGAGATCGATATGCCCGAAAGGGTCAGCGCCAGCTCCACATTGGCGAGCACGGTCTGATGAGTTATAAGGTTGTAGTTCTGAAATACAAAGCCTACGGAATAATTTCTGTAAGCATCCCAGTCGCCGTCGGTGAATGCAGACGTGCTTACCCCGTTTATGGACAGATCGCCCGAAGTATATCTGTCCAGCCCGCCGATAATATTTAAAAGTGTGGTCTTGCCGCACCCCGACGGCCCTAATATGGCTACGAATTCGTTTTTTCGGAAATTCACGGAAATACCTTTGAGCGCATGTACGGTATTTTCTCCGGATAATACGTAATCTTTGGTTATGTTTGTCAGCTTAAGCAATTTTGCCTCCTCCAAAAGCTTTTTGCCGCTTTTCTATCTTTATTTCACTGTTTTTATTTTATACTGTTATTATGAATTCTTTATTAAAGTATTATATAGTTCAGGTGACTGAAAAAAATATATCAATTAATTCCGTGCCTTAAAATGAAACCTGTTGACTTTCACTTTTGTATGGTTTAAAATAATGTATGAAAAAACAACGGATTTAATCGTATCAAATGCGGAAGCATAAGTCATGTATTCGTATTTTCATAAGTTTGTTATCTGACGGCGGTGCAGTATGGAAGGACCTTTGACAATAGTGAATAAAAAACGTAAAAGCAGAGCTTTGTCCGTGCCGATGAGGATACTCCGCGGGACCGTCAAGCTGATTTTTTCTGTGATAATTCTGATCTTTCAGCTTGCATGGGTGTTTTTTGCGGTATATTATTACAGAAATATCCCATATCTTTCGGTGATATCGTATTTCGTATCGATATTCGTGGTGCTGATAATATGCTACACCCGTCAGAACAGCGAATATAAGCTGCTGTGGGTAATGGTCATACTGCTTCTGCCTTTTGCCGGTACCGTGTGGTATCTGCTTTACGGCTACGGCAGGAGTACGCCGAAAAGGATACAGAAAGAGGCAGAAAAGGCTTTTTTGCTGAACATTCCGCAAAACGGGGAAAATACCGAGCTTACTGACGAAAGAGACAAAAAAATCTTTACTCTTCTTAATAAGCTGTCGCGTATGCCTCTTTATTCGGGACAGGATGTCATTTATTTTACGGACGGCGCTCCCATGTATAAAGATATGCTTGAAAAAATAGAGTCCGCCCGTCATTACGTTTTTATCGAAAGTTTTATCGTATCGGAGGGCAGGATGCTTGATGAGCTTGAGGCTCTGCTTACCCGCAAGGCAAAAGAGGGCGTCATAGTGAATATACTGTTTGACAGCGTAGGCTCCTATGGCAGATTGAAGCGTGCTACTATGGAAAGGCTGCAGAATCATCAGAATATCGAGATAGCCGCTTTTAACAGAGTAGGGATATCTCTCGGTCCTTACATCAATTATCGTGATCACAGAAAAATAGTCATAGTAGACGGAAAATACTCTTATGTCGGCGGTATAAACATAGCGGACGAATACGTCCACTATATCGAACGCTACGGTTTCTGGAGAGACGGCGGAGTGTGTATCGAAGGGGAGGCGATCGAGCCTTTGCTGTATTTATTTTGTCAGAACTGGTATATGGCTGCGAAGGTCCGGCTGGATATTAATTATTTCAGGAGCTTCATAATAAAATACACAGAGGAAAAAAAGAACTCCGGGAAATCTTCTTCGGCGAAAAACGCCGATAAAAACAAAGTCTTCGTTTTCGGCGATACTCCTGCCGATTCCTTTGATCCGGCTTATAATTGCTGCATGTCGCTCTTCGAGAACGCACAGAAAAGCATATGTATTTCCACTCCTTATCTCATTCTGGACGATAAAATGTCATCTGCGCTGAGCAGAGCCGCTCAGAGCGGGGTCAGCGTGAAAATACTTACTCCCGGGATCCCCGACAAAAAAATAGTATACGCTGTCACACGGTCAAATTACCGTAACCTCATAGAAAACGGGGTGGAGATATATGAGTTCACCCCCGGGTTCAACCACTGCAAAAGTATCGTTGTGGACGATAAATATGCTCTCGTCGGCTCGATAAATCTCGACTACAGAAGTCTCCTGCTCCACTATGAGGTCGGAGCTCTCATTGAAAACGACAAATGTATCGGAGTCGTCAAAAACGATTTTAACGAAGCTGTCAGCAAAAGTAAGCTCGTTACTGCCGCCGATACGGAAAATCGATCCGTATTTTATAAAATACTGCAGTTTTTGCTCCATATACTCGCTCCGCTCCTGTAATTTTGTTTAAGTAAAACCAATATTATCGGGATTTCAAAGCGTTTTTACTTTGAAATTTTAAAATTAAGTGTTTTTGCTTGAAAATATCCGGATAATGTGTTATGTTATGATAAAAGGAAAAGGAGAGGCGGGGAAAAGGATGAAAAGCGGCGTTTTGATACTTGATCTGAAGAATTCCCGTATGATGACGGCAAAAGAGAGAATAGAAGCGCAGGAAAAGCTCGAGTATTCGGCGGGTGTCGTAAATAAGCTGTACGGGAGGAGTCTGGTGGCGGAAGTCAGGTTTTCCGCCGGAGACAGCGTGCAGGGGGTATTTTCGAGTGCCGGGAAGGCGTTGTCGGCGGCGTATATGTTTTGTATGCTGATGTACCCGCTCAAGGTAAGGTGCGGAGCAGGGTCGGGGGAGATACTTGACGCTCTTATATGCAAAGATACGAACCGTATCGACGGAGAAGCCTACCACAGAGCTCAAACGGCTCTTGCCGGTGCGAAGGAGTCGGACGGTGAAAGGATGATAATGTATATGGGGGGAGGAGCTTCGGACATAGTCGTAAACGGTCTGATCGAGGCTGCCGAGCGTGAAATAAGGAATCATACCGAAAAGCAGGCGATGATATTCAATATTTTGCAGGTGCTTTCCTTTTATCCGATCGAGGGGTTCGGGGCAGTGGAGTACGCGTCCGCAGTTTACGGGCATCTGGCGCAGACGGCGAAAGACTATTCGCAGGGCGGAGCCGAGATCGGTGAAGCTCGTTTTATTGAGGCGGTGCGCGGGGCGCGGGCCGTGAGGCCGCGGATATCGGAGAACGGGCTTTATGTGGAAAAATACGTGAATACGGCGTTTTTCCCTTTGGTAGGAGAGCTTTTGGGAGTTACGGCGGAAAACGTAAGGCAGATGGCGGAGAAGGCTGATTTTTCGGGAATAAATAAGCTGCTTCTGACGGCTTTGTATGTGTGCGGAGAAAACGTGTTTGCTTAAGGAGGGGGTAAAAGTGAGAGAACTGTTGCTTGTAACGGCGCATTTGCTTGGCGATTTTTATTTTCAGAGCGAAAGCATGAGCCGCAGCAAACGGGATAATCCGGGTAAGCTTATACTTCATTCGTTTATATACGTGATCCCTTTTGCGGCTGTGCTTTTGTTGTACGGCAGCTGGGTGCTGATAGCCGTAGGGTTACCGGTACTTTTTGCCATGCACTTCATAATTGACTCAATAAAGGTAAAGTTCATGAAGATATTCGATTCGGGGAAAGCGGATCTGATATTTTTTGTGGCTGATCAGCTTATCCATGCGGCTGTGATAATAGAATTATGCATAGTGATGGATGTCTTTCCCGAGCTTGTGCAGGCTGACAGGGATATAACGAACGAGCTGGCGGGTATATCGGATATATTGTTTTTCATGATGAGCGCTTTGATATGCATAAAACCGGCTTCAATATTCATTAAACACGCGCTCAACGCCATGAACGGCGCTTCAACGGTCAGCGAGGACAAAGGAGTAACGGGAGGCGGAAGCATAATAGGCGTATTGGAAAGACTTATATCTCTGGCTTTGGGATATATGGGACTCTATTCGCTGATAGGACTTGTTCTGACGGCAAAGTCGATAGCGCGGTTTGAACAGCTCAAGGAAAAGGAGTTCGCCGAGAAATACCTTGTGGGAACGCTGGCTTCACTGGCAGTAGTCACGGCTTTGCTGCTGATAAGGTATTTCAGCGCTTCTTAGCTTCGGAAAAGGAGCGGAGGTATCGGTCGGGACCCGGATTGTTGCCTTCTGCGGCAGTGACGGCGTGCGTGGTATTCAGGCGCGTGTCCGGCAAACTCGGATTCCCGATGTTGCTGGCTTTTATGCTGCTCGGAATGGTATTCGGTTCTGACGGCTTGTTCAAAATCGAGTTTTCGGATTATAAAACAGCTGAACAAGTCGGTTCTTTCGCGCTGATCTTCATCATTTTTTACGGCGGATTCGGTACAAAATGGAGCGAAGCAAGACCTGTGGCTGCAAAAGCTGTTTTGCTTTCCACTCTCGGCGTACTGCTGACCTCTGCCGTAACGGGGCTTTTCTGTGTTTTTGTACTCGGGTTCGATGTTATTGACGGTTTTCTCATAGGCTCCATGATTGGCTCTACCGACGCCGCTTCGGTTTTCTCGATACTGCGTTCAAAAAGACTGAGCTTAAAGCATAACACTGCCTCTTTGCTTGAGCTCGAAAGCGGCTCAAACGATCCCGCTTCATATATGCTCACCGTGATAATGCTGGCTCTTAAAGGGAGCGGGGTAAGCGCGGGAGAAGTCGTTTACATGGTTTTTGCTCAGATAGTGTATGCGGTCGCCATTGCCGCGGCGCTGTCTTTTGCGACATTATGGCTGCTGCGCAAGTCGAAAATATCCTCCGCCGGCTTTGATTCCGTGTTCATTCTCGGCGTGGCTATGCTCTCTTACGCCCTTCCCGCCATCATCGGCGGAAACGGCTACCTTTCGGCTTACATAGTAGGCATTGTGCTCGGAAACAGCAAAAGTATCAGCAATAAAAAGGCTCTCGTCAATTTCTTTGACGGTATAACAGGTCTTATGCAGATATGTTTGTTTTTCCTTTTGGGACTTTTGTCTTTCCCGTCGATCATTCCTCAGGTATTTCTGCAGGCGCTGCTTGTCTTCCTGTGTCTGACGCTGATCTCAAGGCCTGCGGCTGTTTTTGCGATAATGACTCCCTTCAGGTCCTCCGTAAGACAGCAGCTGCTCGTTTCTTGGACAGGTTTGAGAGGGGCCGCGTCGATAGTTTTTGCCGTGATGGCTATATCCCGCCTGACCTCCGACGGCATGGACGCCTCAGCCGGCCAACAGCTTTTTCATATCGTGTTCGTAGTGGTACTGCTCTCGATACTTTTCCAGGGATCTCTTATCCCCTTGGTTTCACGGAAACTCGACATGATCGACAAGGAAGGCAACGTAATGAAAACCTTCACCGACTACGCCGACGAAGTTCCCGTACAGTTCATCAGGTGCAATATAACTAAAGGTCACCCGTGGCAAAACCGTACCCTCAGCGACCTGAAACGCGACCTTCCTCCCGATATACTGCTCGTGCTTATAATAAGAGGTGAAAACAAAATAGTGCCGCGCGGACAGACAATGCTTGAAGAAGGTGATGTGGCAGTAGTGTCAGCGCGTTCGATGGGCGGCGTTGAGGGAATAAACCTTACGGAAAAATACATAGAGAAAAATGACGAGTGGGTAAACAAATCCATTGCCGATATCAATAAAGACGATAAAAACAGATTGTTTATATTGATAAAACGGGGCGAAAAGGTGGTTATTCCCAAGGGCGGCACGATCGTGATGGCAGGTGACGTTCTCGTTATCAGCAACGCCGATGAATAGCGCATTCAAAACATGTCGCACAGCGCCGCAAGGCGCTGTTTATATCTGAACGGTGTTATAATACAAAAATATTTTCAATTTTGTATAGTTGAAAAAACGTATAAATAATAATTGATATTAAAAATTTTCTGAAATGATTATGTTTACGTTGTCCGGGCTGCAAGCTCAAGTCGGCATATTGAAGAATTATCAAGCAGAAGCAGCTTATACGATGTTGAGCAACAAAAAATTTTAAAAAATAAGCCAAAAAATTGTTTTCAAAACAGCACTTGCATTCAAAAGATATTCTTGCGTGAATAAATATCCTGCGGATTACAGAAAACTGCAAATCAGGCGGTTTTGCAGATGCGGAATTATATTTTCAAAAGTGATATACGATAGGCGTAGAAATTGGTGCCCTTTGTGTTTTACGATGGGACAACGGATCTTGGCTTAAGAGCGGGAGTTTTGCGGCAAAGCAACAAATCTCTGGCAGTTGTTATAACAACAGTTTTCAGCTGAAAATCGCTGTCTTTAATTTTCATTAATATTTGTAAGGATATGTAATAAAGAAATCAAGTTTGTACTCCTTATTATATGGCCGTATATAATCAGCGATAATTTATACTATATTTAATATGCTTATGAAAAAGAAATGCTCAATCATAGTTTTTCACTGCAATAAAGACAAGTGTTAATAAAAATCTTGAATACAGTGAAAATCTCAGGTGAGGATTAATGGCTTAAAAGCAGCGAAATCTGTAAGAAGTATTTTGAATATCAGGTTTTAAAAGTGACAAAGCGCAGAAATAAGTTTCTGCGCTTACTTGTACATAGAGACTTTAACATAAAGTTTCGAGGGAATAAACTGTCGGCAGTTTCTCGAATGCGGCATTGGAAAGATATGCCGGTCATTTGTATGAGTGTTTTTTCACGGAGTTTTCCGAAAGAATTGCTCAAGCGTTTAAATGACTTCAGGCAATCATGCCGAAAAATGCTGACTTGTTTGCGGGCAATCTAAGATTACGGGTATTGTGACGAGTCCAAATCTGGCGGTTTCTCAGGTAAGCTCGAACATGCCGTAATACAGGCTGTAGTACTTGCCGTGCTGAGCGATAAGGTCGTCGTGGTCGCCTCTTTCGATGATCTTGCCATGTTCGAGGACCATGATGGCGTTGGCGTTTCTGACTGTGGAAAGTCTGTGCGCGATAACGAACACGGTTTTATTTTCCATAAGCGAATCCATGCCTTTTTCTATGAGTGATTCGGTCCTTGTATCTACCGAACTTGTAGCTTCGTCGAGAATGAGCACCGGCGGGTCAGCTACGGCGGCGCGCGCTATGGAAAGCAGCTGTCTTTGTCCCTGAGAGAGGTTTGCGCCGTCGGCGGTGAGCATGGTATCGTAGCCTTGGGGCAGGTGGGTAATGAAGCTGTGCGCGTTGGCTATTTTGGCAGCGCGTATTATATCTTCGTCAGACGCGTCCGGTTTACCGTAGCGTATATTATCTTTGACCGTTCCCGTGAAGAGGTGGGTATCCTGCAGGACCATTGCCAGCGAGCTTCTCAGACTGTCTTTTTTGATGTCGCGGACGTCAATTCCGTCATAGAGGATTTTGCCGCTGTTGATATCGTAAAATCTGTTTATCAGGTTGGTAATCGTGGTTTTCCCGGCTCCCGTGCTTCCGACAAACGCTATTTTCTGTCCGGGCTTTGCATATAAACTGAGGTCTTCGAGCACTATCTTGTTCGGTTCATACCCGAATGTGACGTGTTCGAAGCGAACGTCGCCTCTGAGCCTTACATACTCCGTTTCGCCCCCGGGTTTCGGTACTGCCCATGCCCAAATACCCGTACGTTCCGATACGGGCGAAAGTGAGCCGTCGGAGTTTTCCTTCACGTCCACGAGGGTGATCTTACCTTCGTCTGTTTCGGGTTTTTCGTCCATGGCGTTGAATATTCTTTCGGCGCCTGCAAGAGCCGTCATGACGCTTGCAAACAGCTGTGATACCATGGTTATGGGATTGGAAAACTGTCTTGTCAGCAGAAGGAAGCTGCCGAGCTTTCCTACTGTTATGCCCGTTACTCCGAAAAGAAGCAGAGTGCCGCCCACGATAGCGGTAAGAGCAAAATGCAGATAAGAAAGATTCCCCATTATGGGCATCAGGATATTTGCATAAGAGTGGGCGGCAGTTGAAGTTTTGTTAAGGTCATCGTTTATGATGTCGAAAGCGGCTTTGGCTTCTTCTTCGTGGTTGAATACCTTGACTACCTTCTGACCGTCGATAAGTTCTTCGATATATCCGTTTACCGTCGCCAGAGAACGCTGCATGTTCACAAAGTATCTTATGGATCTGCCGCCTATGGTCTTGACAGTGACAAGCATTACCACAAGCATCGCGGCTACAAGTATCATCAGTGCGGCGCTCTGAATAAACATCGCTACTACCACGCCCAATATCTGCACCACTGAAGATACCAGTTGCGGAAGTGCCTGTGAAAGCATCTGACGCATGGCGTCTATGTCGTTTGAAAATAAACTCATCAATTCACCGTGAGTGTGGGTGTCGAAATATTTCAGGGGAAGTTTCTCGAGTTTTTCAAACAATTCGTTTCTGATCTGTTGCAGAGTCGTCTGAGTGACGGTTATCATCAACCTGTTGTATATAAAAGTCGAAAAAGCACCGGTAAGGTAAATAAGCGCCATGACTATAAGTGCGCCGATAAGCGGGGTGTAGTCGGGAGCGTTCTGTCCGATAAGAGGCGCGATGTAGGTGTCCACGAGTTCGGATACGAAAGACGCTCCTACAACGTTTGCCAACGCCGCGAATATTATGCACACCGAAACTAATGCCATTCTCCACCTGTGAGGTTTTAAGTAACTCATCAGCCTTTTCATGGTGGCTTTTGTATTTTTGGGCTTCTTCATCCCTTTTAAGCCTCCGCCGCGAGGCCCTTCAACAGGACGTGCATTTTCTTTAGACATTGATTTGCCCTCCTTCCGGGTTTGTCTGTGATTTGTACACTTCCGTATAAATCCTGTTTTTCCCGAGCAATGTTTCGTGAGTGCCGATCTCGTTTATTCTTCCGTCGTCCATGACGACAATCTTGTCGGCTTCCATTATCGAGTTGACACGCTGAGCTATGGTTATAACGGTCATGTCTGACATCAGCTTCTTCAACTCCGTTCGTATTTTTTTATCTGTCGCAGTGTCCACGGCGCTTGTGCTGTCATCAAGAATAAGTATTTTCGGCTTCTTGAGAAGTGCGCGTGCAATACACAGCCTCTGTTTTTGTCCGCCTGAAACGTTTACGCCTCCCTGTCCGAGATCCGTTTCATAGCCTTTAGGGAAACTCATTATGAAGTTGTGCGCCTGAGCGGCTTTTGCGGCTTCGATTATCTCTTCGTCTGTGGCGTCTTTATTTCCCCATTTCAGGTTTTCTTTTATTGTCCCGCTGAAAAGCACGTTTTTCTGCAGCACCATCGCTATGCTTTCCCTCAGCTCGTAAAGCGAATATTCCTTTACGTCGTGTCCGTCGACGGTAAGGGACCCTGAAGTCAGATCGTAAAGCCTCGGGATAAGCTGCACAAGAGACGTCTTGCCGCTTCCCGTTCCTCCTATCACTCCGACCCATTCGCCGCTTTTTATGTCCAGATTGAGGTGTTCAAGCGTAAGGTTTTCGGGACTTTTCGAGTATGAGAATGAAGCGTCCTTGAAGCTTACCGATCCGTGCTTCACCTTGAGCTCGGGATCACAGCCTTCGTCAGATATATCGGGCGTTTCCGAAAGTACCTCTTTGATACGGAATATCGAAGCCCGCGACAATACTATATTGATAAGGATCATCGCTATCATCATCAGCGACATAAGTATCTGAGTAATGTAAGTTATAAAGGATACAAGACTTGCCGCGTTCATTGTCCCTGCAACTATGTCTCTGGCGCCGAGATAATATACCGCTATCATCGTGGCGTACATCGTGAACTGCATTATCGGCATGTTCCATACTATGACCCTTTCCGCACGTCTGCTCGCTTCCATGAGCTCATAGGTGCGCTTGCGGAAGGTTTCCGTCTCGTGGTTTTCCCTTACGTAAGCCTTTATTACTCTGATACTTATAAAGTTTTCCTGCAGAGCCAAATTCAGATTGTCATAATGGGTAAACATCTTTTTGAAAAGTCTGTAAGCTCTCGTTGAAAGGAAATAAACGCATATGGCAAGGAAGGGCAGTGCAAATAAAAGTACGACAGCAAGTCCTTTGTTTATGGAGATCGCCATCACGGAAGCAAATACCAGCATCACGGGCGCCCTGAAACATATCCTTATGATCATCTGAAACGCCTGCTGTGTGTTGGTGACGTCTACCGTGAGCCTCGTTACGAGACTTGCCGTGGAAAATTTGTCTACGTTGTAAAAAGAGAAATCCTGCACCTTTCCGAAAAGCGATTTCCTCAGGTTTCTCGCAAATCCGTTGGAGGCAACTGCAGCGTACCTTCCGCTGAGCGCCCCGAAAAACAACGAAAGCAACGCAAGAATTATCATCACGCCGCCCGCAAACGCCACGTATCCTAATGTCGCAGGCTCCACGCCCATAGCTTTTGTCAGTATTTCCATCAACTTGTCTACGGGAGTGTTATTATACGGTTCTCCGTTTACGCCTACCCCTATGATGATCGTCATCAGAAGAGGTATCGCTACCTCCATCACAACTTCGAGCACAACAAAAAGAGGGGAAAATATAGTCGCTTTTCTGTATCCTTTTGTGTGCTTTAAAAATAATCCTCTCATAATATCTCCGTATTTCGTGGATTTTTATTGGTTATCTCTGCTTCCTTTTCTTACTCCCCGTCGGATGCGACACTCTTGCTTCAGCCGTCCTGAGCATCGCGCCGGTAACCTGAAGAGCTGTACCTGCACCGGAAAGAGCGCATTCTTCATGAACTTCATGCTTGCTCTACCCCCATAAACAGCGTCAGCCTTCGCCCGGATATACCGCCCGGTATCTGAAAACCGCCCCGGCCGCCCCGGAACATTTTTATCGGTCTTACATTCCCGTTTCGTTATCCGGAATGTTTTTTTGCCGGGCTTATGTTCCTGCTTTGTCTTCCGGGTTGTCGTAGCTGTTCAGAATTTTGCTGATACGCTCTGAGCAGCTTTTCAGATCGCATACCTCTTCGTATGTCAGCCTGTCAAATAACGGTAACATGGCTTTGTTTAATTTTTCTCTCTCCTTCGATACATATTCTCTTCCTACAGGCGTCATGCTTACGTTTACCGCTCTCCGGCATACCGGCGAAGTCTGCCTTACCACGTATCCGGCTTCTTCAAGTTCCCCGATCAGCCCCGTAAGCTGGGAGGAGGATACTCCCACTCTGTCCGCAAGTACGCTCATTCCCGTGTCACCGTTGTCTGCGAGGAAAGAAAGTATGAGAAACTGAGCACGGTTTACTTTGCGTATCGTTTTTTTGATGCGCGAAAACAAATGCTTGTGGACCAAAGGATTAAGCTCCAATAATGCTTTCAATGCCTGAAGTCTTATTTCGTTTTCTTTCATACCGTCCTCCTTTTTCTTTATTCCGGCTTTATCTCACAAGTAGAATGTATTATACTTTGCTTTCTTCTTAATGTCAAGTATATTTCCTGTCTCTTATACACATCTCCGAGCCCACGAGACTAAGGCGAATCTCGT
>ENA-OZZC01000011-OZZC01000011.1-human-gut-metagenome-genome-assembly--contig:-NODE-11-length-75262-cov-7.714029_pt1 | contig 75262 bp, 62 predicted proteins | sample MGYA00244933_ERZ654138 | MGnify/ENA primary metagenome ERZ654138 (study PRJEB26926, sample SAMN06165192) | human gut metagenome | biome: ENVO:00009003; feature: ENVO:2100002; material: ENVO:00002003...
ACTGTTTTATTTGCCAGAAGGTTTATTGCCGCCGGAAAACAACCGTAGCCCGAGTGACGGCAGTTATATCAGATTATTATAAGTTTGCTTTTTCTGATGAGATCTTCTTCTTTTGTGTTGGCGAAGATTGTGTCAAGCTTGTCGAAGGGAACTTTTTCGCTCATGATACCGTTCACGGATACTGTTTTATTTGCCAGAAGGTTTATTGCCGCCGGAAAACAACCGTAGCCCGAGTTGACGGTATTTATAGTAAGTTGTTTATTGAAGGTTTCTTCGAAGTCGGCGAAACTCTTGGGCGGCACGTAGCCGACTATACACAGCACTCCGCCGTAAGCACAGAGTTCCAAAGCGGTGTCGACTTCCTTGGATGTATTGGTGAGATAAATGACCTTTTCGCACATTCTGCCGCCGGTCAGGGAAAAAACTTCTTCTATAACGTCCGTTTTATCGGTATTGAGAGCGTACGATATCCCGACGCTTCGAGCTTCTTCCAGAGCTTCTTCATTATTGTCGATGATAACGGGGATACCTTGGTAATATGAGATTATCTGAGCGGTCACATAACCGATTTTGTTACTGCCGAGGATAGCCACGTGGTCACCCTTTTTTATGTCGATCTTATCCATGGTGTTGACAGCCATTGCGACATATTCCGTAAAGACAGCCGTTTCGAAAGGGATCGCCTGAGGGATACGGTGGACCGCATCTACAGGGAGAGTAATGAAATCCGTATAAAGTCCGTTTGTATTGACTCCCAGAATCTTTTTAAAGTTGCACTGATTCGGATGACCTGTCTTGCAGGCGACACATTCGCCGCACGGCAGCACCGGATCTATCACAACTCTATCGCTTTTAACGAAAAAAGAATCGGGCGAATCATATACTTCGCTTATAAATCCCGCCGCCTGCCTTCCCGGAATAAAAGGATAATCACCGTTGGGCGAATTGTAACGGATAAAGTCAGTATGTGACATGGCGGCCATTTCTATCTTTACCTTCACAACAGCCGGAGAATCCACCGGAGCGCTGGTAGAAGTGAAAAATTCCAATGTTTTCGGAGCTATCAATTTCCATGCTTTCATATTTTCACCTTTATATAGCTTGATAATTCAAATAGGTTTCCAACCCGGTTTTTCATAGCTTCTCAAAGTATAATATATAGTAGCATATTTTTACAGGAAAATCAAGGATTTTTTTATCTCGGCGCAATAATCCCCAATCCCTGAAATAACTTGATATTTTGTTGTTAAAAAAGGTTTATTTCAAAAAAATTCCGTGAAAATACAGGTTTCATACAACTGAATTTTGTCCTGTGAGGAATATTTCGTATGTAGCCGTATTTTCTTCGGAGCACTGTGCCGCAGTACGGTTTACCGTGAAGGAGCAGAGCTCCTCGTGCGGTTTTGCATATTGCTGTATCGTGGATGTGCGTGTCTGTTATATCTGACGGACGGAACATTCACACGGTTCGAGCAGATAAAGGATATTTCACGGCCGATCATGTTTTATGCGAAAAGCGGCGCGGAAAGTTTTTGGTATACATATATCCGAGCGGCGCGACAGCGTTCAGAAATCCGGACAGACATCAAAAAAATACGGCAACAGTATTTTAGTCTTTTGTGCCGTATTTATTTCAAGAAAAACGCGCCGCTGCTGAGCACACGGCGCGGCTGTTTTTATTCGGATTTTGATTGAGCTTCCGTAATATTTATAACGCTCGTGTACTGACATGCGTCCCTGATCTTGCTGAGACTCTTTGCCAGGTAGAAGTACGCAGCTATAAAGAATCCGGTGAAAATCAGATTGAAGAAATAATTCGATATGAAGCCGTTGAAAAACGCATAAACCGGATATGCCGGATCGGACGTATTTACCGCAAGACCGGCCGTATACAGACAGTTGCAGTAATCACTGACCAGTATCAGCGAAACTATAAGACAGATTATGAGAAGGGCCCCCATTATGGCGCAAAGCACCGAAGCGGCTGTCACGCATATGACTCTTCTTGAAGGAGTCTTATATGTTTTGAGAATGCTTATGAGAGATACTATCATAACTGGTGATATCCAAAGGGGAGTAGTCGTTATGAAAATCAAAGCGGTGAGAGATTCGTTTGTGAGACCGAAGCAGCTGCTGTTTTCAGTGGCGGCATCCGCGAAGGTGGCGATATTGAAAAGGGTGCTTGATTCTCTGAGTCCCGGGACTGTCACGAAAGTCAACACAAATTCCATAGTCAGGAGCGCTATTGTTTCCACGCAAAAACCTATCAGCATGATCTTGAAAGGAAGCGAATTTATATAACCCTTTTTGCTCATGGCATAAAAAAGGAAAAAGGCTACGCATAAAAATATCCCGCTTACCAAAACGTTGAGAGAAACATAGTTGTAACATATTATAGAACCTATTATCCCTACGGCAAGCATCACGGCAATTATAAGAGCAGGCAATGGTCTGATTACGATAGAAATATTTCTGCCGGGAGATAATTGTGGATTTAACCCGCATGTTGTAATCTCATTAGTTGCGTCATTGTTTTCGGTGCGCGGTGAAGTATTGTTTTCTGATTTATTTAACATAACGCTCAGCTCCTCGATAGGATTTTTTCGACACTAATTTCTTTTGTATCGCTATTTAATACATCGAAGCATTCCACCCGATGTCAAGCTCATTACCTTATATAATATCGTTCAGTATATCATACAATTAAAATGTTGTCAAGTAAAAGCGCAAACTTCACAATTGCATTTTAATCTTCACTGTAATTTGCTACTAAAGTATATTTTTTCATTGCCGAAGAGATCGTCTTCCGGAACAACAAAACAAACTTTTTTATAAATTCTGTATAAAAAAACCCGTCGGAGAAAAGCCCCGACGGATCTGAAGGACAACCGTCAACCGGGCATAAAAACGCCCATTAAATTCCGTATCTCTTTTTGAATTTATCCACACGGCCACCTGCGTCGACAAGCTTTTGCTTACCTGTGAAATACGGGTGACATTTATTGCAGATATCTACCTTGATCACGTCTTCTTTCTTTGTACTTCCCGTTACGAACGAAGCACCGCATGCGCATACAACAGTCACCTTGTGATAATGGGGATGTATGTTTTCTTTCATTTCCTTATCTCCTTAAATATATTATCCTGATAGACTAAATAATTATAAACATAATTATTTTATTTGTCAAGACAAAAAAGGCGGGTTACAAAAAACCCGTGTTTTATTTTTCATGGCAGAGCATATGATTTTTCCGATCGGGAAAGTGATTTTTTACGATATTTTCCTGAAAACAGAAATTTTTACCTTGTAATGAGCCGGAAAAGAGTATGCAAAGTAAAAAAATTCAGAGCGGGATTATTTGCGGATATTTACCGTTAAATGTAATTCACGGTACTGCGGCGAGGTGACGGAGCCGCTGCAAACGGGTGACTTTTAAAGCTGTACGCGAAAAAATGTATTTTTATACGGAGTCGTCACTATAAAGCTGATATCACGCAAGCCTAAAGGGTCGCGGACTGCCGCGTGCGCAGAAGCAAGACGGCGGCGGGCGTCCGAAAGCTCGGAGCTTATGCGGAAATCCCGTGGCCGGCGGGTGTCAGGTATATTATGTATGCTGAGAGGGTTTTTGTTTTTCCGTTGCGTCAGGGTATCATGTTTTTTCATGACGGGAGTTTATCAGAGTGATCGCGGCGGAAACGGCTCCTGCGGCAAAGGCGCGTCTGGAAAGGGCGGTATGTTTCAGGCTTATCAGTTCATTTTCTGAAGCGAAGACTATCTCATGTTCTCCCGTTACGTTCCCGATCCGCACGCTGTGGATCTGAGCTATACCCAAAAGTTCCGACAATTCTTTTGCCGTACCGCTGGGAGCGTCTTTTTTGGTGCTGTGGTGGATCTCCGTAAGGCATTTTTCTTCCGTGGGCATCAGCTGATTTGCGTAAATACACAGTTTTTCAAATGCCGAAAAAAGATAAGCGAGGTTTTTCCTGTAGAAGAGCGGAAGTCTTTTGCCTGTTTTTTCCAAAGCTTTTTCGGTTTCGTCGGGGAGTCCGGTTGTGCCAATCACAAGTGGTACATTTTCCATTTCCGCATACCCCAATAGGAGAAGGGTAAGCGAAGGGTGCGAAAAATCGATGATACAGTCCGGCCTTTCGGGGAGAGAGAAGGGGTCGGGGAAGACGGGTATTCCGTTCAGAGAGGCGGTTTTTCTGCCTATGCCCGAGATCACTTTTATATTTTTATCTATTGCTTCCGAAAGTACTTCTTTTCCCATTTTTCCCGTGATGCCGCTTATACAGATCCTCATAAAATTCTCCTTACCGATTTTTTAAGATAAATTTGCGGTATATAATATGACGGAGAAGGGGACGGGTATTCGCGGGAGACAAAAGAAAGGTCGGGAAGTTTTAAATTTTAGCAAGTCAGTCAATCCTCGTTGACAAAAAGAAGAATATTTGTCATAATAAAAGACAGCGTGCCGGAAGGCGGGACAGCGGGGAAGGCGTTGTCCGTGGAGCCGGGGAGATCGTTTTATACGGGGAAAAGTCGATGGGTGAAATACTTGATATCAAAAACGTTTATTATACCTATGAAACTGATGAAGAAAACAAAAATAAGGCTTATGCGCTCAAGGGCGTAAGTTTTAGTGTGCGTGAGGGGGAGTTTGTGGCGCTTGTCGGGCATAACGGCAGCGGGAAAAGTACTTTGGCCAAGCTCATGAACGGTCTTTACCTGCCGACTTCGGGTGATGTTACGGTGAAAGGGATGAACACCAAGGATGCAGGAAGCCTGTTTGAGATCAGGAAGAGCGTCGGGATGGTATTTCAGAACCCGGACAATCAGATGGTGGCGAGCATAGTGGAAGATGACGTGGCGTTCGGGCCGGAGAATCTCGGAGTGGAGAGGGAAGAGATAGAGAAGAGGGTGACCGAGTCGCTTGAGAGCGTCGGGATGACGGAGTACAGGATGCGCACGCCCCACAAGCTTTCCGGAGGACAGAAGCAGCGTATCGCAATAGCCGGGGTGCTTGCGCTTAGGCCGAGGGTACTCGTGCTGGACGAAAGTACGGCAATGCTTGATCCCGTGGGAAGGAGAGAGGTGCTCAAGGTGGTCATGGACCTGAGGCAAAAGGAAAACATGACGGTTATACTTATCACGCATTTTATGGACGAAGCCATAAAAGCTGACAAAGTCATAGTGATGAACGATGGAAAGGCGGTGATGTCGGGTACGCCCGGCGAGGTTTTTGAAAGGGCGGACGAGCTTACGAGCTATGGTCTTGATCTGCCGCATGCGGCGTATATTGCGGCGAAGCTTCGCGCGGACGGAATGAAAATATCCCGCGAGGCGCTTACAGCGGAGGAGTTGAGCGAAGAAGTATGTCGATCATTGCGAAAGGGCTGAATTTTGTATATAATCCCAAGTCTCCCTTTGAAAAGGACGCGCTGAAAGATGTCACGGTAAATATTGAGGACGGCGAGACCGTGTGTATGATAGGACACACGGGAAGCGGAAAATCCACGTTTGTCCAGCATCTCAACGGGCTGATAAGAGTACAGAGCGGATCTCTGGTCGTTGAGGGGATAGATTTATCGGTAAAGAAGCCTGATCTCAAGCAGGTGAGGTCTAAAGTAGGGCTTGTATTTCAGTATCCGGAATATCAGCTGTTTGCCGATACGGTATATAAAGACGTGGCATTCGGTCCCGTCAATATGAAGCTTCCGGAGGAAGAAGTCGGAGAGCGAGTGAAGGAGGCTCTCAGATTGGTGGGGCTTGATCCTGAAATATTCGGTGAAAAATCGCCGTTTGAGCTTTCCGGCGGAGAAAAGAGACGGGTAGCGCTTGCGGGTATAATTGCCATGCGGCCTCGCGTACTTGTGCTTGACGAGCCTACCGCGGGACTCGATCCCCGCGGTAAAAAAGAGATACTGAAACTCGTTTCCGAATTGAAAAAGCAGACTGTTTCCACCGTGATCATGATAAATCATGATATGAACGAGGTTGCCGAGTACGCCACAAAAGTCGCCGTGATGAATGACGGCAGGCTTGTGCGTTATACGTCGCCCGGAGAGCTTTTCAAAGAAGAGGAGTTTCTCGAGAGTATAGGTTTGGAATTGCCTTTTGCGGTCAGGGAGGCAGGGCTGCTGAGGGAAAAAGGTATTCCGGTGGGGGACTGTATCACGGTCGACGAGCTTTACGCGGAAATAAAAAAACTCGGAGGGAAAACGTATGCTTAAAGACATCACCTTCGGGCAATATTATCCTGCGGACAGTTTTGTCCATAAAATGGATCCGCGGAGCAAGCTTATTTTATCTTTGATTTATATGGTGTCCGTGTTTTTCGTGGACAGTTTTTTCCAGTTTGCGTTTATTGCATTGCTGCTGTGTCTGATGATAATATTTTCAAAGCTGCCGGTAAAAACCGTTTTCAAGACGGTAAAGCCGGTGCTGATACTTGTTACGATCACGGCGTTGCTCAATCTGTTTTTTGTGCAGTCGGGGGAAGTGCTTTGGGAATGGTGGATAATAAAGCTGACTTCTGGCGGCGTGATATACAGTCTGAGGATGGTCCTCAGGTTATTGTTCATCGTGATGGGAGCGTCCATACTCACCCTCACAACTACTCCTCTGCTTCTTACCGACGGGCTGGAGAAACTGCTTTCACCGCTTAATAAGATACATTTCCCCGTTCACGAGCTTGCTTTGATAATGAGTATCGCGCTGAGGTACATTCCCACTCTTATGGACGAGGCCGACAGGATAATAAGAGCGCAGAAAGCACGCGGCGCCGATTTCGATACGGGAAGCATTTTCAAAAGGGTGAAGGCTTTTATCCCGATACTGATACCTCTTTTGATATCCTCCCTCCGCAGCGCAGACGAACTCGCACTTGCCATGGAAAGCCGCTGCTACGGCTATACCGAAAAACGTACCAAGCTCAAGATACTCAGATTCACCTCGAGGGATCTGATTGCCTCGCTGACGGTGATATTACTGATAGGAGCCATGCTTGTGATAAAATATAATGCCTCCGTATGGGGGGAGAGTTTCCCCTGGATGTACTATTGATGAGAAACGTAGCTTTTGTGATAGAATATCTCGGCAGGGATTTCTGCGGGTGGCAGTATCAGAAAAACGGGACATCCGTACAGGGAGAGCTTGAAAGAGCCATAGAGAGCGTGACCGGAGAGAAAGTCCGGCTCACGGCAAGCGGACGTACGGACGCAGGAGTCAATGCAAAGGGACAGGTCGCTAATTTTATTACGGACTGCGATATTTCATGCCGTAAACTGCCTTTGGGCGTAAATATTGCGCTTCCCGAAGGGATCTCGGTGAGAAAGGCGGTCGATGTTCCGATAGGTTTCAACGCCAGGAAAGATGCCTTAAAGAAAACATATATTTACAGGTTTTATATTTCCTCGACGCCCAGTCCTTTGAGAATGCACACGTATATGCAGGTGTATAAACCTTTGGCGGTTTCTGATATGGCGGAGGGCGCGGCGGCGTTTGTCGGGGTCCATGACTTCAAAGGTTTTATGTCTGCCGGGAGCAATGAAAAAACGACTGTCAGGGAAATATACGAGTGCAGAGCGGAAACCTTCGGCGACGAAGTGTGGATCACAGTCACGGGCAACGGTTTTTTGTATAATATGGTAAGGATTATGGCAGGAGCTTTACTCAGAGTCGGACAGGGCAGAATACCTGCGGACTTTATCCCCGAACTGATCGACTCGGGTGAAAGGAAACTTGCAGGCAAAACACTCCCACCTCAGGGTCTGACTCTTGAAAAGGTGTATTACGACGTCGACGGTTTGAGATAAAGATCGGTATCGACTCTGTCCGAAGCCGGTAAAATGGTGTATTCCGGGAGCAGAATTTATGGAAAAGAAGGTTATGGAGCTGAGAGCTCATCACGCATTGTGTCTGCGTTTTTTTGAGGGAAAAGGTTACAGCGCCGAATTTGTCGCCGCCGTTTCCGCGCTGACAGAAAAACTCGGGAAAAACAGAGATACTTCAGTCAGGCTCACGGATCGTCCCGACGTTTTGTGCGTCAGCTGCCCGCATAACAAAAACGGAATATGCGATTCGGAGGAAAAAACGGCAAGGTATGACAAAAGCGTTTTGTCTGAAATAGGCGGCGGCGAAAAGACTTGGGAAACCATTCTCGCCGAAGGAAAGGAATTTTTACTGCCCCGTCTTGAAGAAATATGCGGCGATTGTTCGTGGTATTATATCTGTAAGCCGGCAGCCGAAAAACAAACCAAGTAACGATACGGTATAATTTTAAATTTATCAGTTGCAGCAGGGAACGCTTCTGACGGCGCTGACATGATGACCGGCAGCCGAGAAGCTTCATATACAGGGGTCATTTCGGGAAAAGAGAGACCCCTTTGTCGTATTCCGGAAATTTTATTTATAAAAACGGCTAAAAATACTGTGCTGATCTGAACCGTGCTTATTTATTTCTTTGCGGGAAAATGTGACATGCATAACCGTGCTTTTCCGTTTTTTGCGCGGAAAAGACGAGCGGAGCGGAGTCCTGAATAAGCAAATCCGGATAGTTTTTCGGATGATTTTGCGTTAAGCCGGTAATAAGCGTTGAAATTGCCTTGTATACGGAGGTGGTTTCGAGGAAGGACTTTCCCGTATACGGCACCTTCAAAAAATGTAAGCACGGGGCTTGATTTTTTCTGATTCCGAGGGGCAGGTGCAGTTCGGTATTTTCGAGAAAGCCGGATCGCATTAAAAAAAATTGATTGATTTTTTGCTTCCCTTTTTCGATATTTGACATTTTGTTGTTTGTTATGCTAAAATCAGTATGCGGTATTTTTGTTATTCTGATTTTTACGCGTTTGCGGTGCCGCAGGAGTTTATTATGGATTTATTTGCAAAATGTAACAACGGATTGCTCAGAGAAGTCAAGGAACAGAATCTGTATCCTTATTTTCATGAGCTGCAATCGCGTCAGGGGCCTGAAGTCATTATGGAGGGCAAAAGACGCATAATGCTCGGATCCAACAACTATTTAGGGCTTACCACTCATCCCGATGTGATTAAAGCGGCAGAAGACGCCGTGAAGAAATACGGTACGGGCTGTTCGGGTTCGAGGTTTCTCAACGGAACGCTGGATATTCATGTCGATCTCGAAAGGAGGCTTTCCGCTTTTCTGGGGAAGGAGTGCGCGGTAACGTTTTCAACGGGATTTCAGTCAAACTTAGGCATAATATCGGCGATAGCGGGGCGCGGCGACTATATTCTCAATGACCGCGAAAATCACGCGAGTATATACGATGCGTGTAAACTGAGCTATGCCACTACGTTGCGTTATAAACACAGCGATATGGCCGATCTGGAAAGAAGACTGCAAAGCATACCGGAGGAAGCAGGCAAGCTGATAGTGACCGACGGCGTATTCAGTATGGGCGGAGACATATGCAAGCTTCCCGAAATAGTGGCTTTGGCGGAAAAATACGGAGCCCGGGTAATGGTAGACGATGCTCACTCTCTCGGAGTTATAGGAAATGGCGGAAGAGGCACAGCCGATCATTTCGGGCTCACCGATAAAGTGGATATCATAATGGGAACTTTCAGTAAGTCGTTGGCGAGTCTCGGGGGATTCATGGCGGCGGATAAGAACGTATGCGATTATGTGAGGCACTGTTCCAGACCTTTCATATTCAGTGCTTCCATGACTCCTTCATCATGTGCTGCGGCCTCGGCTGCACTGAAAGTGCTTGAAGAAAATCCCGGTTTGCCCGAAAGGTTAGCTGAGCTGTCCGATTACCTGAGGAACGGGCTCAAAGAACACGGCGTGAAGGTGAGGGAAAGTTCCGTTACGCCCATTGTGCCCATTTACACATACACGCTTATGAAAACTCTGATTTGCGACAAGGCACTGTTTGAAAACGGTGTGTACGTAAATCCCGTGCTTTCGCCGGCCGTTCCGGAAGGAGAATGTCTGTTGAGGCTTTCACTTATGGCTACTCATACAAAGCCTCTCATAGACGAAGCAATGAATATTGTAGCAAAAGTTTATCATGAGCAAATCGCATAAAGAGGCATTGTGTCCCCGAAGATGCGCTACAAGGCGGGAGACAGTCTGAATAAAGTGAAACATAAAAAAAGTCCCTGAAGCAAGAGTCTTGAAAAGCGCCTGAATAGGCGAAACAGAGGGGCTTTTTTTGTGCAGGTAAAAACTGTCGACAAGTTTTCAGTTTTTTTGGCGGTACTTATGAAACTGAAAAACAGGAAGCTCTGCAAGTCTGAAGAATAAAGTCAAATATATATCCGGGAAGTATTTTGACAAGAGGTAAAATGATTATGCGGGTGTGAGTATTGCCTTTTAAAGAAATTGACAAATACGCAATGGAAGTTTATAATAATCAGAGCGGATATTATTTCAAACGGAAGAATTCGGCCTTTTCTGTCATAACGGAATCTTCAGGCTGTGTCGGTTTTATCCGGTAATTGACAGATTTGGCGAAAAGGCGGCACGAGAATTCGTAACGCTTATATTTATATTGGATGAATGTGTACTGACGGAGGACAGTTTTGGATAGATCGGATTATTTCAGAGTAAGCAAGCCTGCAAGGTATGTAGGGGGGGAGTACGGTGCGGTAAAGCCTAAGGGAAATGCGGCGATGAAGATGTGTCTGTGCTTTCCGGACGTTTATGAAGTAGGGATGAGCAATCTCGGAACGCGTATTTTGTATTATATGCTCAACGAGGACCCTTCGGCTTCATGCGAACGTTGTTATGCTCCGTGGGATGATATGGGCAGTCTTTTGAAAGAGCGCCGTTTTCCGCTTACTTCTATCGAAACGCATACTCCGCTTTCGGATTTCGATATAATAGGGTTTTCTTTTCAGTATGAGCTGAGTTATTCGAATATGCTTTATATGCTTGATCTTGCGGGGATACCGTTCCGGGCGGAGGATAGGGACGAAAAGTATCCTATTGTGATTTTCGGCGGACCGTGCATGGTAAACCCTGCGCCCGTGCTCCCTTTTGCCGACTTGATAAATATAGGAGAAGGGGAAATCACTCTGCCCATGTTGTCCGGACTGTTCGCAGAAGCGAAAAAAAAGGGTATGAGCAAAAGAGAGATAATCGGGAGGGCAGATTCCTTTGAAGGCTTTTACGCTCCTCAGCTCCACAGAGATGCAGACGGATATACTTATCTCAGAGAGAAAAAGGTCGTAAGAAAGCAGAAGGTGAAAGACCTGGATACTTCGTTTTTCCCCGACCGTGCAATAGTCAGTAATCTGGAGGTTATTCATGACCGTGCGGTGGCTGAGCTGTTCAGGGGGTGTGCGAACGGGTGCAGATTTTGTCAGGCGGGATTTATATACCGGCCGGTAAGGGAAAGAAGTCCCGAAAGAGTAAAAGAGCTGTGTGTGGGGCTTATAAAGAATACCGGGTATGACGAACTGTCGCTGAATTCGCTTTCAACGAGCGATTATTCCGGATTGAAAGAACTGGTTTCTTCTTTGAGGAAGGAAACGAATCTTGAAAACGTCAGACTGAGTCTGCCTTCGCTCAGGCTCAATTCCTTTGAAGGGGTGCTGAAGGAGGAAGCGAGAAAAACATCCCTTACCTTTGCTCCGGAAGCAGGTACTCAGCGTCTAAGAGACGTCATAAACAAAAATATAACGGAAAAAGATATATTTTCTTCGCTTGAGGAGGCCTTCAGGGAAGGGTACTCTGCGGTCAAGCTGTATTTTATGCTGGGACTTCCTACGGAAACGGATGAAGACGTAAAAGGTATTGCCGAGCTTGCATTGCGGGTGAGGGAGCTGTATTTCAAGACTCGCAAAGAAAAAAAGGATCTGAGATTGAATGTATCGGCGAGTATATTTATACCCAAGCCTTTCACGCCTTTTCAGTGGGAGAGTTTTATAGGGGAGGAAGAGGCCGAAAGAAGGATCGCATTGATAAGGACACTTCTGAGAGGAAAGAATGTCAATTTTGCCTGGCACGATTGGGAATCTTCCGTCATGGAGGCTGTCTTTGCGCGCGGCGATCATACTCTTGCCGCCCTTCTCGAGGACGCGTATTCCTTCGGAGCGAAAATGGACGGATGGGCGGAATTTTTCAATTATGAAGCTTATATGCGCGCGCTTGATAAAAACGGCTTTTCGTTGTCGTCGCTGACGGGCGGGATCCCGGAGGACTCGCCTCTTCCTTGGGAATTCGTCGATGTGGGAGTAAACAGGGATTTTCTTCTGAGAGAAAGAAAACGCGCGTATGCCGGGAAAACCACTCCGGCTTGTTATAAAGCCTGTTCAGTATGCGGGATCGGATGCGAGGTGAAGAATGATCACTCTGAGGTATGAAAAAAGATATCCCTTTACGGCAGTTTCACATATAGACGTTTTGCGCGTGATGAACAGGGTTTTTTCGCGGGCGGGGCTTAAAATGAAGTATTCGGGGGGATTCAATCCCCATGCGCTCATATATTTTTCGCCGCCGGTATCCGTGGGGATCGAGAGTCTGTGCGAATATGTCACCGTTGCGGCAGAAACCCCTTCGGAGGATATCACGGAAAAACTGAGATCCGTATCCCCTGAAGGACTGTGCTGGCTGAAGGCATATGATGTCGAAAAAAATCCGAACTTTGCGGCGACTGTAGCCTGGGCGGAGTACGAGATAAGGGGCGCGGATGTGGAAAAGCTGACGGAAAAAGCGTTAAAGGAAGCCTCCGCTTCCGGGTATATTATCTCTTATACGGAAAAGGAAAAAGAGGTTTTGAAAGATACAGGCGGAGCGGTAAAAAGCCTCGGATTGGAAAAAGGCGTACTGAAGGCGGTGATCGCTTGCGGCAATAAAAATCTCCGCGCCGACAGATTCGGGATCGGACTTATGAAAAATAACGGTTTCGGGTACGGCGATCTTACGTTTTTAAAAATGCGCATGTTTGACGAAAATATGCTTTCCGATGAAAAAATGCTGGAAAAATTTATCAGATGAAGCTTTGATACGGTAAAGACATGTATGTCCGGAAAGAAGAATGCCCGGAGCGGATAAGGAAGGGGAATGGAAAGCGGGAGGTTTATATGACTAAAAAACTTGTGTATTCCGGAATCGGAGCGGCTCTTGTGTGCGTATTGACTTTATTTCCTCAGATACCTCTTGCTTTCGGGTATATGAATCTCGGGGACGCTTTGATAATCATTCTTTCATATCTTCTCGGATGGTGGGCTGTGCCTGCGGCAGCGATAGGAAGTACATTAGCCGATTTGTTCATGTATCCCGCATATGCCCCCGTAACGCTTGTCATAAAAGGGTGTATGGCGGCGGTGATGGCGGCTTTATTTTCTTTAACGGGGGAGAATCCCGAAAAAAAGCTCAAGGCCGTCTGTTTCATAGCGCCGGTGCTCAGCGAAGCGATAATGACAACAGGGTATTTTTTATATGAATGGGCGCTTTTCGGCCTGGCTCCCGCAACGGCGAATCTGATATACAGTCTGCTGCAGGCGGCGGCATCATTGGTGCTGGGCTTTCTTCTTTTGGCGATATTTATAAAAAGAGATCTCAGAAAAAAGATTTTCAGCGGGAAAAAACACGAGTAAGAAGCCGGCGGAAAGCCTGAAATGCGGAAAAGCCGCGTTTTCGGGGTCTGCGGGATTTTTCGGATCTGACGGTGGAAGAAAATAAGTTATATATACGAGGATCGGTTTTTTCTGCAGTGTGGTGAAAAATGAGTAGAAACGGGAAAATCGTAAAATTCAGTGAAAAATTGCATGAGTACGAAGCAGGCGTCTCCTTTGAAAAAAGGGCGGACGGCGTCTGTGTACTTACCGGAGCGGCGGATTCGTGGGATAAGGTCGTAGGTGCGGGTATGATCGCGCAAAAAAGCGGATTGTTTACAGGTGTCGTAAACAACGTGAAACTCAGGGGCGTGACAGAGCCGCCGATGAAAACCCCTTCATTCAGCGACGAAAAATACAACGGTATGAAGACTGACGTACTTGTTATAGGCGGCGGAGTAGTGGGATGTGCCATACTGAGGGAGCTGTCTGCTTTAAACTTATCATGTACGCTTGCCGAGAAGGAGAATGATCTGGGAACTCATGCTTCAATGCGTAATGACGGAATGGTGCATGTAGGAATGGATATTCCCGGAAAGCCTCTGAAATTTTTGTATATGAAGCGCGGGAATATCATGTTTGACAAGCTGTGTTCCGAGCTGCAAGTAAAATTTTATCGTAACGGGCAGTATGTGATGTTCGGCGACAGCAGAATGAAAGCTCTGATCCCTCCTTTATGGATACGAGTCAGACGGCACGGGATAGGAAAATTCAGATACGTAGGACAGAAAGAAATGAGGAGGAAATTCCCCAATATAAGCAAAAAGGTGAAATTTGCGTTGTTTTTTCCTGAAACAGGGACGGTGTGTCCATACGGACTTACGGTCGCGCTTGCCGAAAATGCCGTAATGAACGGAGCCGCGGTATTGCTTGAAACGGCTGTTACCGGCATGAAGACGGAGAAAGGTGAAATAAAGAGCGTAATGACCAACCGTGGCGAGATAAGCGCGAAGGTGGTGATTAATGCGGCAGGGGTCTTTTGCGATAAAGTGGCTGATATGGCGGGGGACAGGTTTTATACCGTGCATCCGCGGAAGGGAACAAGTATCATTACGGACAAGAGTTTTACGGATAAGATTGTGCGGGGAAATGTAGCGTTGCTTGACAACAGATTGAAATCCGACAAAAAATCGCATACAAAAGGCGGAGGTATAGTGCTTACTTCTGATGGCAACTTACTTATAGGACCCGATGCGCACGAGGTTTATGCAAGAGAGGACTATTCCGTGGACATTGATGATGTCAAAAGAGTATTGAAAAAGCAAAGCGTTGCAGTGGATGAATTTCCCGCAAACGCTGTCATAAATTACTTTTCCGGAATCAGAGCGAGCTTATACAATGAAGATTTCATAGTGGAGAAGGGACGCGCTGTAAAAAATATAATCCATGTAGCAGGAATACAGTCGCCAGGGCTTACAGCTGCTCCGGCCATAGCGCAAGACGTTGCCGTTATGGCAAAAGAGCTTCTGGAAGAAAGGGGAGAAAAGGTTGAGGGGAAGGCTTTCGATCCCATTCGCAAGACGACTCCGCGACTTGCGGAAATGCCGCTGTGCGACAGAGAGAAGTATATAAAAGAGAACCCGGATTACGGAAGGATAGTATGCCGGTGCGAGGAGGTAAGCGCGGGGGAGATAAAAGACGCTCTTAAAAGTGTGATCCCGCCTGTGACGGTAGACGGAGTGAAGAGGAGAGTGAGGGCAGGCATGGGCAGGTGTCAGGGCGGATTCTGTCAGCCTTACGTACTTGAGATAATGCATGAGGTTACGGGAAAGGAGTACACTGAGATCCCAAAAAAGGGCGAGGGCGTGATAATAACGGAAACAAAATGAAATACGACGTATTGGTTATAGGCGGCGGGCCCGCCGGCATGGCGGCAGCCGCTACTGCAGCGGAACAGGGAAAAAGTACGCTTTTGCTTGAAAGAGAAAAGAGAACGGGCGGTATACTGAAACAGTGTGTGCATGACGGTTTCGGTGTAATGAGGTACAATGAAAGATTGACGGGACCCGAATACGCTTATGAAGAAGAACGAGAACTTTTGAGTACGGATGCGAAGGTGGTCACCGAGGCTTTTGTAGTAAAGCTTTCCGTCCTTGGCGAAAAGGACGCCGGCGAGGGCTTTGAAACGGAGTACGTTACTCCCGAAGGCGCCCATACCGTGCGTTCTGAAAGGATAGTGCTTGCTACCGGGTGCAGGGAGAGGACCGCCAAACAGATATTTATCGGAGGGCAGTCTTCTGCCGGTATATTAACAGCCGGTACGGCTCAGCATTATATAAACATCATGGGACTGCTCCCGGCACGAAAATGCGTCATATTGGGTAGCGGAGATATAGGTCTCATCATGGCAAGACGGCTGACACTCGAAGGCATAGAGGTGGAAGGAGTGTACGAAATAAAGTCGGAGCCGGGCGGACTGACCCGTAATATCGTGCAGTGTCTTGACGACTATAATATCCCTCTATACCTGAATCATACGGTGACGCGCGTATTCGGATCGGACAGGGTCACGGGCGTAGAGGTTGCACGGGTAGACGAAAAAGGCAATGCGATAGACACTACACGAAGGAAAGTGGATTGCGACGCACTGATATTGTCCGTGGGACTTATCCCCGAGAATGAGATAGCGGCAAAGCTGGGAGTGCCTCTCGACCCCGCAACGGGCGGCCCCGTGGTGGATCAGACGCTTATGACAAAAGTCAGAGGGGTGTATTCATGCGGGAACTGCCTTCATGTGAACGATCTGGCGGATTATGTTTCGGAAAGCGGTACCATAGCTGGAGGTTACGCTTCGGTCGGGATGTACCCTTTAAGGCGGGTAAAGGTAACGGCGGCTGAGGATATGGCGTATGTGATACCTCAGTATGTCAATATGGACGCGCCGCGTCGGGTGATATTTTATTTCAGGGTAAAAAGGGAGATAAAAAACGCGGGCGTTACGCTTTTTGCTGACGGAAAAAAGCTTGCTTTCAAATATTTCGGGACGCTGAGACCGCCTGAAATGGCTCGCTGGGAAACGGATGTAAAAGGAGATTTTACTCAGCTGAGTTTCGGCATAAGCGAGGAAAGCGTACTCATGAAGTCGGAACAGGAAACGGAAAAAAATACGGGAAAGGTTTCGGACGATTCGCCCGAATACTGATGCAAAGAGGGAACTTTCCCTTAAAGCCTGCGGAACGTCATTTACTCGGCGGCTGTAAGGAAATTCGTAAATGCGCTCATACCGGAGGGTGGTCACTGTGAAAAACTTAATTTGTATAATATGTCCCAACAGCTGCAGAATAACCGAGGAAAACGGCATTGTTACGGGGTATAAGTGCAAAAGAGGACAGGAATTTGCCTTAAAGGAACTTTCGGCGCCCGTAAGGAGCGTGACGGGGACCGTAAGGACTTGTTTTGCTTCTGTTCCCGTCCTTCCGGTGAGGACAGACGGCGAGGTGCCTAAGGAGTCGGTATTTACGGTGATGAAAGAGCTGAGGAAGGTTTTGGTCACGCACAAGGTAAAATGCGGGGAAGTGATAGTGAAAAACGTTGCCGGAACGGGGATCGATGTAATTGCCTGTTACGGGACGGATGAAGAATAGAGCCGGAAGTTATCGGAAGAAAACGGGCGGTTATGATGCCGTTTGTTTCAGTGCTTTGGGCAGAAGGAGGAAAATATGCCGGTAAATGTACTTACTGTCGACGTGGGGACGCAAAGTCTTCGTGCTTGTATCGTAAACAAGAAGGGCGAGATCATTGCCATTGAACGTGTGAAGTACGAAAGGGCTTACCATTCGCCTCTTCCCGGTTATGCCGAACAGGATCCCGATGTTTACTGGGAGGCGCTCTGTACCGCAACAAGACGTCTCGGAGCCGGGAATCCCGAGCTTTGGAAAGAAATTACGGCCATGTCGGTCACAACGATGAGAGACACATGTGTATGTGTGGATGAAGACGGGCGACCGCTCAGAGATGCCATAGTATGGCTGGATCAGAGGGAGGCGGATATCGGGATAGAGGATTTTCCATTGTTTTCCAAGATAGGTTTCGGGCTGGTGGGGATGAGCGAGACCGTCAAAACGCAGAGGCGGATCACCAAAAGCAACTGGATCCGTATGAATCAGCCTGATATCTGGGAAAAAACATATAAGTACCTGCTGATATCCGGATATATAAATTATAAACTGACAGGTCAGTTCAGAGACAGCGCCGCAAGTCTTATAGGTCATATACCTTTTGATTCGAAAACGCGCGGGTGGATGAACAAAAGCTCATTGCTTTATCCGGTATTCGATATAGACAAAAGCAGACTTTGTACAGTTGTGGAATCGGGAGGAGTCATAGGGACGGTCAGCGAGAGTGCCGCTCAGGCTACGGGTATAAATCCCGGAACTGAAGTGATTGCCACAGGCAGCGACAAAGGGTGCGAGACTCTCGGATCCGGGGTGCTGAGAAACGATGAAGTAAGCTTATCTTTCGGGACGTCGGCAACGATACAGTTTTCAAGTGACAGATATGTGGAGCCGTTGCCTTTTTTGCCGGCTTACCCAGCTGTGGCAAAGGGGTATTTCAATCCCGAAATCCAGATTTACCGCGGATATTGGATGATAAGCTGGTTCAAAAAGGAGTTTGCGGAGAAGGAGTGCGTGCAGGCTGCCGCCGAAAAAACCGAGCCGGAAGAACTGCTCAACAGATATCTCGATTCTGTGCCGCCGGGGTGTGAAGGGCTTCTTCTTCAGCCTTATTGGTCGCCTTTGCTGCAAAATCCCGAGGCGAAAGGCAGTATCATTGGCTTTTCCGACGTACATACGCGCGTTCATATTTACCGTGCCATAATAGAAGGTATCGGGTTTGCTTTATATGAGGGCATGGAGAATATTTCGTCAAGGATGAAGACGCGCGTGAGGAAGGTCGTGGTTGCGGGGGGAGGAAGCAGATCGGATGCTATATGCAAGATAACTGCCGATATGTTCGGACTGCCGGTATACCGGCAGCATACCTATGAAGCAAGCAGTATAGGGTGTGCGCTTGCGGTATTTGTAACCAAAGGCGAATACAGGAGTTACGATGAGGCGACGGAAGGCATGGTGCGCTATGAAAAGCCTTTTATTCCGGACGACGCTGTCCACGGCAAGTACATGCGCCTCTATAACGACGTTTACAGAAAGATTTACGGCAGACTGCATCCGCTTTATAAAGCGATGTACGCGATCCGGAAGAAATAGGAGGTAATTATGTCTGAGTATAAAGGATTCGAGCCTGAGTGGTATTATCCGGAGGCTCCGGAGAAGAGTTATCGTTCCATATTCAAATGGGGGGATCCGTCATACGTAAAAGTACCTAACGAAAATCTTTATAAGCTTATAAAGGAAAAGTTCCGTATGACTGACGACGACTTCAGACATTACGACGGAGATATAGGACTTGATACAGTGAGTCTTGAAGTCCCTGTAAGGCTGAGTGACGAGCATATTGAGGCGCTCAAGGCGATCGCGGGAGAGGCTTTCGTAAAGACCGACGATTACTCCAGACTGAGTGTAGCGTACGGGAAGACCATGTATGATCTGTTGAGGCTCAGGAAGAAGATAGCGGAGAATCTTCCGGACGTCGTAGTTTATCCGGGGAGCAAGGAGCATGTGGATAAAATAGTGGCGTACGCGGCAAAGTACAAGATACCTCTTTATGTTTACGGTGGCGGGAGCAGCGTTACGAGGGGGGTGGAGTGCACTGAGGGAGGCATTTCTCTCGATATGCGGAAAAGGTTCAATAAGGTGATAAAGTTCAACGAAACCGATCAGACTATCACGGTAGAGGCGGGTATGAGCGGACCTGTTCTTGAAAAGCATCTGAATAATGCCGTTGAGGAATTCGGAGCGAAGAGAGCTTATACATGCGGACATTTTCCGCAGTCATTCGAGTACTCGTCGGTAGGCGGCTGGGTCGTAACGAGGGGTGCGGGGCAGAATTCCACTTATTACGGAAAGATCGAGGATATAGTGTTGCGTCAGCATTATGCCACTCCGGCGGGGGAGATAGTGACGAGCAATTATCCCCGTGAAGCGACGGGGCCTTCGATCGGGCAGATAATGATGGGCGGAGAAGGAGCGTTCGGCGTGCTCACCCACGTGACCCTGAGAGTTTTCCGTTACATGCCCGAAAACAGGAAAAGGTTTTCTTATATGTTCAGGAACTGGCAGGACGCTATGGATGCCGCGAGAGAAATGATGCAGTGCGAAGCGGGGTATGCTTCGGTATTCCGTCTGTCGGACCCCGAAGAAACAGACGTGATGATGCGTCTTTACGGCGTTGACCGCAGTCCGCTTGCTCCCGTACTCGAAAAACTCGGATTTCATGAAGGGGAGAGGTGTTTGTTTCTGGGCTTCACCGACGGGGAAAAAGGTTACAGTGCAAACGTGGCTGAAAATATCAGGCGTATTGCGCGCGGATACAAAGCTCTGAGTCTGACGGGAAAAGTCACGAGGGCATGGGAGAAAGGCCGTTTTCTTGATCCTTATCTGAGAGACAGCATGCAGGATTTCGGCATAATGACGGACACTCTGGAATGCAGCGTAAATTGGTCGGATATGGAGAAGGTCCATTCCGAAGTGCGCAGGTACTGCAAGAGCCGTCCGGACACGGTTTGCATGACGCATATGTCGCACGTATATCCTCAGGGAGCGAATCTGTATTTCATATTCATTGCAAAAATGAACGATACCGAAGAATTTCTGAGATATCATTCGGGCATTCTGGACGCGATACAAAAAAGCGGAGCTGCAATGAGTCATCATCACGGTATCGGCAAGATGTTCGGACCTTGGCTTGAGGGGCAGATAGGAAGAAATGAATACGGGATCATAAAAGCCCTCAAAAATTACTTCGATCCGGACAACATCATGAATCCCGGAGGAACGCTCGGATTGGATATACCCGAAAATAAAAAGCGGTTTTTGAAGGACAAGGAGGAAAAGTGAAGCAAAGCTATGACGTTATAGTGATAGGAGCCGGGCATGCAGGGTGTGAAGCGGCGCTTGCTGCCGCTCGTCTGGGCAAAAAAACGCTTGTCATGGCGACTTGTCTTGAGACTGTGGCTTTTTGTGCCTGCAATCCTTCGATTGGAGGGACGGCAAAAGGTCAGATAGTGCGTGAGATAGACGCTCTCGGCGGCGAAATGGCAAAAAACGCGGACAAAGCCCTTTTACAGATGCGTATGCTCAATCTCGGCAAAGGTCCGGCGGTACACAGTCCGAGAGCGCAGGTGGATAAATACAGGTATCACGCGGAAATGAAGCGTACTCTCGAAAAGGAGAAGAATCTGTATCTCAGACAGGCCGAAGCGGTGGACATCGAGGCTGAGGAAGAAGGATACAAGGTAGTAAGCGCGGTCGGGACGGAATACCTTGCTCAGACAGTGATACTGGCGTGCGGGGTTTATCTCGGGAGCAGGATAATAGTCGGACCGCACGTCAGGGAAGAGGGACCGTGCGGCTTTTCTTCGGCAAAAGAACTGAGCAAGGCGATAATAAAACTCGGTCATTCGCTCAGGCGCTTCAAAACCGGTACACCTGCAAGAGTGCACGGCAGGAGCATAGATTTCACAAAGACCGAGCTGCAGAAAGGCGACGATGATATGCCCGCTTTCAGTTATTCAAACGATAAGTGTAAAAACAGCGCAGTATGTTATCTGACCTACTCCACTCCGCAGACAAAAGAGATCATTCTGAAAAACAAACACCTTGCGCCCCTCTTCTCGGGAGGGATAGACGGCGTGGGACCGAGGTATTGTCCTTCGATAGAGGACAAGGTGGTAAGGTTTTCGGACAAGGAAAGGCATCAGGTATTTCTTGAGCCGGAAGGCAGGGATACGGAGGAATGGTATGTACAGGGAGTAAGCTCGTCTATGCCTGCTGATATACAGTACGGGATATACAGAACTCTCACGGGACTGGAAAACGTGGAAATAATGAGAGACGCTTACGCCATAGAGTACGATTGCATAGATCCCACGACGCTTTATCCCACTCTTATGTCCAAGTATCACCGCGGTTTGTTTTTTGCCGGGCAGATAAACGGAACGAGCGGATATGAAGAGGCTGCGGGGCAGGGGCTTCTTGCTGGAATAAACGCCGCGCGTTTTCTTGAAGGAAAAGAATGTATAGTATTGGGGAGGGAAACGAGTTATATCGGGGTACTTATAGACGACATAACGCTGAAGGGTACAAACGAACCGTACAGAATGATGACCGGCAGAGCGGAATACAGGCTGATACTCCGCTGGGACAACGCCGATATGAGGCTTACGCCTTTAGGAAGGGAGATAGGTTTGGTAGGCGACGAGGCGTGGGAGAGATTTCTTGTAAAGAGGGAGCAGACCGAGAAGGTAAAGAGAGAGAGCAAGAAAGTCATATCTCCGAAGGAGGTCGGCGCATTCACCGAGGAAAGAGGGCTGACGTGTCCGTCAAACGGAATAAGTATGGCGGGACTGATAAAAAGAGGCGTAGGGATAAAAGAAATATGCCGTGCGTTCGGCGTGTGGGAGGACGTGTCGCCTCAGGCGCTCGAAACCGCCGAAACGGACATACGATATGAAGGGTATATTGCTCAGGCTCAGGAGCAGATCGCAAAAAACGCCGCCTTGGAAAATGCCGTTATACCCGATGATACAGATTATAAGTCGATAGAAGGGCTTCGGTTGGAGGCAAGGCAGAAGCTTGACGCAGTCAGGCCGAAGACGGTGGGAATGGCGTCGAGGATTTCGGGGGTGAGTCCCGCGGACATAAATGTGCTGATAGTATGGCTGGCATTAAATGGCTCAAGGCGAAAACCCGGCACTGAAATATATGATGAAGGAGGAAAAAATGTATAAGGTAACAGAGAAAAAGAGGCTGGCGGATAAAGTTTACGAATACGAAATAGAAGCGCCGGCAATAACTCGCAACGCAAGACCGGGACAATTTGTGATAGTTATTTCACAAGAGGGAGGAGAGCGGCTGCCATTTACCATCGCGGGGATAGACAAAGAAAGGGGCAGAGTAAAAATAATCGTACAGACCGTAGGGTTGGGAACATTAAAACTTGAGAAGGCCGCGGATAAAGGAGAGATATTCGCAATAGCGGGGCCCTTGGGCAAGCCCACCGATTTGAGCGGATACGAGAATATCGTATTGGTGGCGGGAGGTATAGGCGCTGCAGTGATATACCCTCAGGCAGTAAGCCGCAAGCGAGAAGGAAAGCCGGCGGAGGTCATACTGGGTGCGCGGAACGAGAGTCTTTTGCTTTACGAAAAGGAGTTTGAGGAAAACGCACGTCGTCTTACGATAATGACAGACGACGGCAGCAAGGGAGAAAAAGGCTTTGTCACCGACGCTTTGGAAAAAAGGCTGAAAGAAGGCGGCGTAGACGCGGTATTTGCGGTCGGACCTCTTATCATGATGAAGTTTGTGTGCGCAGTGGCCAAGAAGTACGGCGTGAAGTGCATAATATCCATGAACACGCTTATGGTGGACGGTACGGGGATGTGCGGCGGATGCAGGCTCACCTATTTCGGGAAGACCGTCTATGCATGCGTGGACGGTCCCGAGTTTGACGGCGAAGGCGTAGACTTTGACGAAGCTGCCGCCCGCGGGACGACATACAGGGAATTTGAGCGTGAATGTATGCTGAGGTATAAGGGGGAGTGATATGATGAACGAAAGAAATAAACCTATTGTACAGGATCCCGAAACAAGGCGTCATAATTTTGACGAAGTATCGCTGGGGTTTGACAGGCAGAGAATGACCGACGAGGCAAACCGTTGTCTTGGGTGTAAAAATGCCGCATGTGTCACGGGCTGTCCCGTGGAGGTGAACATACCGTTATTTATAGCTGCTCTCAAAAACGACGATCCGGATAAAGCCCTTGAGATCATCAACGAAACGAACAGTCTTCCTGCCGTATGCGGGAGGGTATGTCCTCAGGAGAAGCAATGTGAAAGCAAGTGCGTAAGAGGGATAAAAGGGCAGCCGGTGGCAATAGGACAGCTGGAAAGATACGCCGGTACATACGGAAAGAGCACTTTTTCGGTGAAGCCGGACAACGGAAAGAAAGTCTGTGTGATAGGATCGGGGCCCGCTTCTTTGACATGTGCCGCAGAACTCAGGAAAGCCGGATGTGAAGTTATTGTGAAGGAAGCCTTTCATACCGCCGGCGGGGTTCTTGTGTACGGTATACCGGAATTCCGACTTCCCAAGGAGATAGTGCGGCAGGAAATAGATAAACTGAAACAGGCAGGCGTAGAATTTGAACTGAATTTTATAGCGGGCAAAACGGAAACGCTCAGTCAGCTGAGAGAGGAATACGACGCGGTATTTATCGGTACCGGAGCGGGGCTGCCCATGTTCATGAATATTCCGGGCGAGAGCTTAAAGGGCGTATACTCTGCAAACGAGTATCTTACGCGCGTCAATCTTATGAAGGCATACAAGGAAGGGGCCGATACACCTGTACTTCACGGGAAGAAGGTGTGCGTCATAGGGGCGGGGAACGTCGCCTGTGACGCAGCGCGAACCGCCCTCAGATTGGGAGCGGAAGAGGTATCCATGCTGTATCGCAGAGGGCGTGAGGAGATGCCTGCGAGAAGGGAAGAGATAGAGCATGCGGAAGAAGAAGGCGTGAAGCTTGTTTTTCTGGTCAATCCAGTGCGTTTTCTCGGGGAAAACGGCGCAGTTAACGGTGCCGAGTGCATAAGGATGGAACTTGGCGAACCGGATGCTTCGGGTCGCCGCAGACCCGTGCCCGTAGAAGGAAGCGAGTTCATATACCCTTGCGACGAGGTAATAGTAGCTTTGGGCACCGTGCCGGGACCTTTGCTTGCAGACAGCTGCCCTGAGCTCAGAAGGACAAAGAAGGGTACGATCGAAACCGATGAAGATCTTGCCACTTCTATAGATGGTGTCTTTGCCGGAGGCGACGCCGTGACCGGTTCGGCTACCGTCATACTTGCAATGGGCGCGGGAAGAAAAGCAGCTGCTTCCATTCTCAGGTATCTTGGCAAGGCTGAATAAAGCCGGAAGAAGGTGCCGCGCGTCGCTGTCGGTCTTATGCAGAGCCGCGGATACGTGAGCTTTTCCGAAGCGACTGTGAGTGCCCGACAGCCCGAAGGGGTGCCGCGTGCCGCTGTCGGTCTTATGCATGGCCGCGGATACGTGAGCTTTTCCGGAACAACTGTAAGTGCCCAACAGCCCGAAGGGGTGCCGCGTGCCGCTGTCGGTCTTATGCATGGCCGCGGATATGTGAGTTTTTCCGAAGCGACGGTCAAAGCTGAATAAAATCAGCCCGAGCCTGCTGTATTGCAGATATCGTCGGGGATATGGATGCTTGTGTATTTTATAAGTATTTCGGAATGAGATTCTTACAGGGGTTGTGCCGAAGTGTTTTATACTGAAACTTAAAAGGCGGCATGTTTGAAGCGGTAACTGTTTTTGAGCGATCAATCCGGTTTTGCCTGAGAAAGAAGAAAGGGGTGTTTTGCGGCATATAGCTGCAGGAACGGATGAATAAGCTTGAATAGTATAGCTTTAAAAAGAATTGCATGGATTTTAAAAATAAGAAAAGTCTGTCGATAAAGGCAGACTTTTTTAACGTATTTAAGAGATTTTTTCGGTTGATTCAGTCGGTATTTTCGGATAGATTTATATCTGTAGCGACGGTGCGGTCGGTCAATTGCAGTCGGTATTTTCGGATGGTGCAGACTCAACATTTTCCGCAAGAGTATTTTTCTGCAAAACGTCCGTAATACATTCGGATGATTTTGACTGATCGTGCGGAAGTTTTTTCTTTTTGTTTTGTTTACGTCGGTCGAGGAAGTAGTATAGTTTCGGAGGTATCCTGACTACCAGCCAAAGCACAGACATTATCTGCAAGGGTATGCCGATAAGGAAAAGCAGCCAAACGTCCGGATTGGCAAGGGATAGATAAAGCGCGAGCAACGTTGACCAGATCAGCAGGGATACAAAGAGTACCGTTACCCATTTTTTGCTCCATATCGACGAGAATACTATCAGCAAGATCATGTTTACGGGGATCGCGTAAATAAAAGCCAGCCACACTCCGCTTTTATCCTCGAGGACCAAAGATAAAACCACGTAAACGAGGATTGCTATAAGCCATACAAGTCCGCTTGAGAGTGCAGAAACCGCAAGCTTGTTGATCCTGAAAACGCTTTTGGCTTTTTTATGTTTTTCGGAGATAAGGTCGTTTACGGTCACGTTGTATATTTCCGCTATTCTTGCGAGAGTGATGAGATCCGGAAGTCCTTCCGCTCTTTCCCATTTGGAGACAGATTTATCCGTATAACAAAGCATCGACGCCAGTTCATGTTGAGTCAGACCGGCGGCTTTGCGGTAATATATAAGGTTATTGGCAACGGTTTGCCGGAAAATATGTTCGTCCATGATGTTAGTTATTGTTGAAATAAAGAAGTAGTCGGTTTCAGCGGTGCAGCACGTCGGTTTCAAATCTCAAAACGGGAAGCAGGAAGTTTTTCGCGTCAAGATGGTTAAACAGCCACAGGGAGGTATCCCAGCCGAGGACTTCGGTGTAGAAATCGGGCGTATCTGCCTGAGCTGTCGTGACGGTTTCTTCCCAGACGGAATTGCTTTCGTGTGAAACCGTATCGTTCAGGAGCAGTTCGAAGGAAGTGTTTTCGAGACGGTAGCACGCCGAGAAAAGCGATTTTTCCGAATAGTTCATACCTGCCACTGCGCCGGCAGAAACTGTGCTTCCCTGAGCCGAGACGGACCCGCCTGCAGTTATGGAACGGAATTCGCCGATGGAATTTCCGGCTATGCCGCCCGAATATGAGATCGTACCTGAGGCCGAGATCGTTCCGGCAGCCCAGCTGAAAGATATTTTGCCCCAATGTTCGCCTGCTATACCGCCTGCTTCCGCCGTGCCGGAGGCAACAGCGCTTATATTTGCGGTGCTTCTCGAGTTTTTGATATCGCCGCTGTTATCGCCTGCTATACCGCCGATATGGGGGTTATTGCCGTCTGCCAGTATGGAAGCCTCTGAAACGCATTCGTTCAGTACGCCTTCGTTGTATCCCGCGATTGCTCCGGCGGTTATGACGGCCTGAGGATTTTTGAGTTTTATTTCGCCGCTTGCTCTGATACGTTCGGTAAGTCCCTTATTCTCGCACACGACTCCGAAATACAGGTTGTTGACCGCAGTTTCGGCGTCGCACGAAAAGACGACGGATAAATTGTGCACTTCGCTTTGAGGCGCAGTCTGAGCAAAAAGTCCGATGTAAGCGTTTGTTCCTGCCGTTGCTGCTGAAGCGTTCAGCGTGATGGTATAGCCGTTGCCGTCGAAGACGCCTTCGAAGGGAATAATACTGCCGTTTTTGATTCCGATAGGCACGAAGTTCGGGAGTTCGATATCGGCGGTCAGTCTGTATTTAGTCGTCATGTCGTTTTCCACGGCTTTCAGGTCGTCGGGCGAGTCTATGAAGATATAGTCGCTTTTGAAGCGGGCAAGCAGTACAACGTCGTGAGAAGGCATGGTGTAAGTAAGCAGCGGTGATTCGGAAATAAGCAGTTCGTTTTCATACCAGCCGATAAAGGTGTAGTCCGTATCTGCCGTGGCGGTAAGGAGCGTACTCTGACCGGCAAAAAGATAACTGATTTCGGGAGCAACGCTTCCTCCTTCAGTGGCGTTTGCCTCGAGCAAATACTGAGGATCCCATTCGCAAACCGCCGTAAGAGAGACGTTTCTTGCGGGCATGGTAAAGACGAAGCTTGACTGATCGGAGACAAGAACGTCTTCCTCGAACCAACCCGTGAAATGAGTGTACAAGTCGGGAGTAACCGAAAGAGAGACCTTGTCGCCGGCGAAGAACGTTCCGGAAAGAGGTTCGGCACGACAAAGAACTCCGGTCACGGAAAGCAGGTATACGGGATCGGTTTCGCAGATTGCGATGAGGGTAACGTCGCGGTCGGGCATTACGAAAGTGAAGGAGGAAAAGGAGGAAACGAGAGTTTCATCTTCAAACCACCCCACGAAATGAGTATTATCGTCGGGAAGCGCGGAAAGGAATACTTCGTCGCCAGGATAACAGAGGTGACTTGTTATATTCAATGTGCACAACTCGGAACGGAGCGTAAGCGTGCGTTCGACGAGGGGGATCTCTTCGCATACTGCCCTGAGTAAGACGTCGCGGTCGGGCATCACATAATTAAGTTCTTCCATATCAGAAACCAATACGTCTCCTTCGAACCATCCGACGAAATAGCAGCCGTCATCGGGGAAAGCGGTAAGCATTAAGGTATCGCCGAAGAAGTATGAAGTTTCGAATGCGCTCACCGAACACATTACGGTTTCCACGTCAAAAGCGTGTCTGTTAAGTTCGAATGTAACGGTAATGCTTGTGTCGGAAGCGGGTGCTTCATATTGCAGTGCGCCTGACTGAGGGTCGTCGGGATCGTATACGGTAACGAAAGTCAGTGCGTCGGATTGATCGGAAGGCAGAATTTCCCATTTTACCGTGAAGGAAAAGCCTTCGTCGGGAAGAGGAAAAAAGTTCAGGAGTCTGCCAGGGGAAACGGAAAAGGAAAAGGATTCTTTACCGTCGAAGAGCAATTCGTCTGTTTCGGAGTCAATTACCGAGATACTGCCTTTTCCTGCAATATTTACCGTAAGAACGGGGTTTTCTCTGACTTCAAGCACTAAATTGACGTTTCTTGCCGGCATGGAGAACGTACCGTCGGTCTGATCGGTAAAGAGCTCGCCGGAATTTTTATCGAATAAGCCGTAGAAATAACAGTCGGGATCGAGGATAGTAATACTCAGCCTGAAGACGGTATCCTGTCTGAAAACTCCGCTTCTGAGCTGATTTTCATCGCCGTTATCGTCAAGGCGGATTTTTTTAGCGTCATACTCGAGATCGAGATAGTGGTATTGGTCACTTACAAAAGGAACGTATATCAGCACATCGTAATCCGGCATGATAAAACGGGAGGAACCGTTGAGATATATTTTCGCCGAGGAGGGATTGTCGTAAGCCCGTATGTACATTTTGCTTTTAAGACATGTCGCACCTTCTTCCGGTTCGGGCGAAAAATTGACAGACGCGCCCAAAGCAAAGGAGTTTTTCTGTATGGAAACACTTCCCGGGCCGTCGGATACAATGAATACCGTATGTACGGGAAGGGAGTTGTCGAAACACGCCGACAACGCGAAAAGCGACATCAACGCCGCGAATATAAAAAAGACGAATGGCAGTATTCTTTTTCTCATAAAACTATCCTCGCAGTCATTGCCGTGAAAAACGAAAAAACGGACACATTTGTGAAATGCGGAAACAGATATTTTCACAATCGCAAATAAGCCGTGCAATTACAGACCTTTACGATTAATTATAACATATTTTATCCCTTCAAAGCAACTAAAAATATAAAACAACCGAGCTTTTGCGGCATGAAACAAAGAGTTTTAAATTTTGCATGAAGGGTTATGGCGCTGTCATTTTCTGAACCAGGACCCGGGAGAGTTAAAGGGAAAACGGTTATAGCTATGCTTTGATAACCGGAAAAAAGATCGGGCGTGGTGCACATACGTGAAAAAGCGATTTTCCGAACGCTTTAACTGAGTTTCATGCAACGCGCATACAGTCGGAATATATAGTATGAGAAGCACTGAATTTCGTACGACGCGCGGACAGCCGGAATGAAATGTAAAGCGCAGTATGATATGACGAACACTGAGTTTCATGCAACGCGCATACAGTCGGAATATATAGTATGAGAAGCACGGAGTTTCATGCAACACGCGGACAAACGGAATAAAACGGACGATTTTCAGTTTTTTGTATTTGCCGGTTTTACGTCTGGCAGGAATGTGCGGGAGTATTCAGATCGCGGCAGGTTTCGGTAAAGACGGGGGATAATTGTATAAGGAAGTATTTCGGTTTTCGAAGGGATTTTTATAGGGGAATTTTATTCGGATCCGTATGAGAATGTGTTATAAAAGCGTATGATGGGGGTGCGAGTCGGAAAGGCAGGTGTCGGTGAGGGGGGATGATGCAATGTGACGGGACGGAGGAATAGCGCGGGGAGCATGGAAGAGAAAAATCCCGAGCGGCAGCAAAAATACTTGACATGACCTTTAAGGTGTGGTATAATACGCAATGCCGCTTGAGTGAAGCGCTTTTTTTGTGTATGGAAAAAGGCATATGTCATAGCAGGACAGGATGCCGCGGATCCGTAGGCTTAAGGGCAGAACTGTGCAAGGCACGGCTTCATCCCGTAAGGGAGATTCTCAGCGAGTTCTGTAAAGGAGGGTATTACATGTACGCAATAGTATTGACCGGCGGAAAGCAGTACAAAGTCAAAGAGGGCGAGATCATAAAAGTTGAGCTTCTCAAAGCCCGCGAAGGCGACGAGGTGGGACTCGAAGTGCTTTTCATATCGGATGGTGAAAAGATGCTTGCCGGGAAAGACGCAGTTTCTGCGAAGGTTTTAGCCGAGGTAATCGGAGAAGGCAAGGGAAAGAAGATAAATATTTTCACATACAAGGCTAAGAAAAACGTGCGCAGAAGAAAAGGGCATCGTCAGCCGTATACGCAGCTTCGCATAAAGAGCATAGCATTTTGATATGACTACGGTGACATTATATGAAAAAGAGGGCAAGGTGGTATCCTTCAAGGTCGAAGGTCACGCCGGAGCAGCCCAAAGCGGAAAAGATATAGTATGCGCGGCGATATCCGCGCTGACTCAGACGGCTATTTTGGGACTTATACAGGTAGCCGGGATAAAAGTTTCTTATCACAGAGACGACTATAAAGGCAGGTTATGGGCAGAGTTGCCGGAAGAACTCACCCCGGAGCAGCGTCGGGATGCCGATATAATATTAGGCACGATGGCGGTCGGATTGAAAGATATTGCTACGGGATATCCCAAATATATCAAAACGGAGGTATCGACGTGTTTATAAATTTACAGTTGTTTGCGCACAAGAAAGGCGTGGGCAGTTCCAGAAACGGAAGGGACAGTGAAAGCAAGCGTTTGGGCGCTAAGCGTGCAGACGGTCAGTTTGTGTGTCCCGGGAATATACTTGTTCGTCAGCGCGGCACGCATTTCCATCCCGGAAACAATGTGGGTATCGGAAGTGACGACACACTTTTTGCACTGATTGCGGGTATAGTGAAATTTGAGCGCAAGGGCAAGGACAAAAGACAGGTCAGCGTTTATCCTCAGGAAGAGAAGCAGGCCTGAAGCCGGAAAAGGATAAAAGAAAAGATAAAAAGCGTCTTGAAAGGCGCTTTTTTTGTTTGTCTGCGGGAATGTGACGAACAACATATGCGGACATATTGCTGCCGAGCGTGCTGACGGCAGGACGGTTTTTGCGGGGCGCACCGAGCGGCAAGAACACACGTGCAAAAGAGTCCGGAAGACGGATCAGCAGTAAGAAGGCGAGAACCGGTCAGGGTATAGGAAGGCGCACGGTGAATCAGGTGCGGGAATGAGACAAACGGAACAACATATGCGGACATATTGCTGCCGGGTATACTGACGGCAGGGCGGTTTTAGCGGGCGCCGAGTTGCAGGAGCACACGTAAAAAGAGTCCGGAAGACGGATCAGCTGATATTGCAGATGGCTGTAACAGAAGTATTTTGAAGCCAATCGGGGTGGAAGGATGTATAAGCAGTCCACTCTGCTCCGAGACTTTTATAAAAGCCGCTGTATATTTTGAGAATATCGCAATCGAGGTTTATGAGGCGGGAGTAAATTTCTTCTATACGGTGTGTGCATTCGTTCTGAACCTGTCTGGAGATATCGGGGGTGATTTCTCTTTCGCCGACCGGCATAAAAGGAAGGGAGAGGCCGTCGGTATCTGTTCTCAGGCGTTTTATCTGCATATCGAGGCGTATTTTTATCAAAGGGCGGCCGTTTTTTAAGGAGTATTCAGTATTTACGGATTTATTGATGTTCCCTACTGCGATTTTTCTTGGCAGGGTAGAGCTTATAATACTGTCGTCGACCACGAAAACGTGGTAATAATCTTTTCCGTTGACGAGGTTGAAGGATTTCATTTCGTCTGCGTCCAGCATTTCTTTGAATTCTCCTTTTACGAATACCGCCATTTTATCCGAAGAAATGCATTTCTGCATCGACTGACGGGCGGAATCGGAAGCATCGGGCTGAATTTCCCGGATGAAGGAGATGACGGGAACATAAGAACATGCCGAAAGTGTGGCGTTGGCTTTCACGAATTCCAGCAGGTCCATGACGGGGACATTGATTCTTTTGCCGTTGCCTGTGACTGCGCTGTGAACTGCAAAGGTGACAAAAGTTTCCGTGGGCATTTCGGCGAAGAAAAAATCTTCGCAGCTCAACTCTGTGCCTACAACCGTGACGCCGTCTTTGAAGGCGTCGGAGTAGGCGAAGTAGGCGAGGCAGTCGGAAACGTTATGGTTTTTCATGAGATTACCGCAGATAGCGAGAAGATTGCATTGTCCGAGGGAAAAGAGGTGACCGTTATATTTATTAAGACTCTGAAAGGCTTCGCTGACAGTTTTGCCTCTGCCGGAGAGTATCCTGCGCATTCCTCCGCTGTTGGATTCGCCTGTATTTTCGGTCGGGACGACTACCTCCGTGTACATTTTATAGCCGTACTCGTCTTTGTCGAGAGCGACGCCGAGCACGAGGATTCTTTGTTTTATATCTATTCCCGCAAAGAATGTTGTGAATACGAGGGTCACAAACAGTACCGAAAGCAGGATCCCTATGCGCTTATATACTGACATACATTTCCTCCTTTACCGAAGAAGTTTTTTTGTTTGAGAGGAAGGTGAAAACCGGAAGCGAGAAAGGGAGCAGATACTGTACGATCCATAAAATAAACTTGCCTGCTCCGAGTACGAAAAAATCGTTTGTGAAGGCCTCTACGGGCAGAAGAAGGGGGAGCATCAGAAGCAGAAGCGAATAAAAGACCAGAAACAGAGGGTGCAATTGATTTTCTTTGCAGCGGAAGAAGCCGGCTATACTGTAGACCGAGCAGAAGAAGAAAAGTATGATTTTTATAAAAATTGCCGCAAGCCAGATGACTACGGTGAGCCAATCCAGTCTGCCGTTAGAGGTGAGGGTGGTGTTGAATTGCGACACTTTGGGCATGGCGGAATCCTGTAGCCAGGCTATGTCGCCGAACAGTGCGTAAAAAACGACGTAAAGCAGGATTGTTATGACGGCGCCGATCAGAAAAGCGGTTATCGGAGAACGGAACATTTTCCTTTCCTTTTTTATTCTGCTTAAAAGAAAGATGATAAAAAGCGAATCAGTGAAGAAGAAGGTATGGTTCAAAGCGCCGGTCCCGACCGGAGTGAAGCCGTTGGCGAGTATGGGGAGCAGTTCTGTGAAGTCGGTTTTTGAGAGGGAAAAAAGCAGCATGGCGACGGCGGCGAAGAATACCCATCCTGCTATAAATTCCGCTACGCGTGCAAGCGAACGGAATCCGAGTATCACCACGAAAACGGATAAGGCAATAAGGGGCAGGGCGAAACCCGGCCAGTTAGTCCTGAGAGTGAGGGTTGCGGAGAATACCTTTTGAGTAGCGGACATCAGATCGAGCTGACGGATGGTGTAGAACAAAAAAAGGAGCGCATAGATTATCCTTGCTCCTACGGGGGAAAGGCAGTTTTCGAGGATGTCATTGAGGTTTTTGTCGTTTGTGTTGAGTCTGACCGACCACAGAAGGCAAACCAGTACCAGAAGATCGAGAGCGAAAAGGATGATCATGGAGAGCCAGCCGTCTCTGCCGGCGAAAGCGGCGACGGATGCCGGTACGGACAGGAATTTGCTGCCTGTGATGACTGTCAGCATTATAAGGCCTATTTGAGAAGGTTTGACAGACAAATGTTTTTCGTAAATTGATCTCATGTAGTTAAGTTGCGCTTAACAGTCTGATAATATTCCGAAAAAAAGCCCGGACGCTGAATATCCGGGAAAACCGCGGTAAAAAAGGTCTGGGCATTGAGCGGCATTCTTGTGCGGCTGTACATAATGAAAGAGAAGCCGAGGTCCGGTTTCAGCAAAAAGGAAACACGCGAAAAACTGTCTGAGGGGCATGCCTGATAAAACAGCGAAAAAACGGACAAACGACTCAAGGTATGAAAGATCATTCGTCAAGGATAAAGCAGAAGTCGCTTCCTTTTCCGAGAACGCTGTTCACGCCGTATTCGGAGTTATGGGCGAGGAGGATACTTTTGACGATGCTCAGACCGAGGCCGGTCCCGGCCACTTCCCGTTTATGCGTTTTTTTACTTCTGTAATATCTGTCCCAGATTTTTTCGGTTTCATCTTCGGGGATGCCTGCACCGTGATCGTAAACGTCCACTCTTACGCGGTTTCCTTCTATACGGTGAAGGCTCAGCTTTACGTATTTGTCGTCGCCGGTATAATTTACGGCGTTGCCGATGAGGTTGGAGAGCACCTGAAAGATTTTTTCTTCGTCGGCGACCACGATTACATCGGGTTCTATGTCTTTGCGGATGTCGTAATCTTTGAGCACTTCGAAATTTTTGAGGGCGTTTTCGGCTGTTTTGCTGAGGTTGAACTCCGTGAATACCATTTCTTGTTTTTGCGACTGAAGTTTGCTCAGTTTAACAAGGTCGTTGACAAGAGTAGTAAGGCGGGTAGTTTCGGAGATGATGACTTCGAGATGTTCGTTGCGTTTTTCTTTGTTGTCTCCGCTGATGTCACGGATCATTTCCGCATAGCTTTTTATGAGGGTAAGAGGCGTTTTGAGGTCGTGTGAAACATTGGCTATCAATTCTGTTTTAAGATCGTCGGTTTCTTTAAGCTGTTGGGCGGCCATGGTCAGGGAGGAAGCAAGTTTATCGATTTCCGTATAGCCCGTGCTTTCAAATTTGACGCTGTAGTCTCCTTTTGTAAGCTGTTTGAGATTTTTGTATATTTTGTTGATGGGCGCGGTGATCCTTGAAGACACTAATACGGCGATGCCTTCGGCGATTATGAAAATGACAATAAGAATAGTGATGACTAAGCCGGTTATCACCTGCATCTGCATGCTTTTGCTGTATATTTCGGTCGTCAGGAAAACAAAACCGACATTTCCTTCTCCGAGATCGACTTTCTGTCCTGCAATGAGTGTGACATACTGATTCCCGGCGACAGAGTTGAAATAAATGTCGTCGCTTTTCATGATTGTAGTGCGTATGTCGGCAAAATTCTGAAACAGTTTATAAAAGTCGCTTGTTTCCGCAAGCATCTGACCGGCTCGGTCGAAAAGCGCTGCATTTATTTCCGGAGTCAGGTCGGTTTTTTCTATTGCGGTATTGTAGTCGGCGGCACAATTTTGTGCAAATTCATTGGTTATTTGTTTGAAGCGCGTCCCCATGATGTCATTATAGAAAAAGCCCGTAATGAGGAGATAGGCGGAAAGAGTAAAAAGTATGACGACAAGAAGACATATACTGACAAAAAACCAAATATTGAAACTCAGACTGTAAACGTTTAATTTGCGGTGTATCTTAGTTTTCATTTCTGATCAGGGAATGCAAGCGCCTTTACCGGTAGGTAAAGGCGCAAAAGAAGGCGGCGGGGGAAGATCAGTCTATATCGAATCTGTATCCTATGCCCCTCACGGTGCTGACAAGATTTCTGTATTCGCCGAGGTTGTTTCTCAGCATTTTGATATGTGTGTCTACGGTTCTTTCGTCTCCGCAGAAGTTATCGCCCCAGATATTTTCAAGTAGTTCTGTTCTTGTTATGGCGATACCGCTTCTTTTGCAGAGGTAGAAAAGGAGGTCGTATTCTTTCGGGGTGAGGGATTTTCTTTCTCCGTTGACGGAAACCGTTCTGCCGGTAAAGTCGATGACGAGGTTTTCATAGGTAAAGCGGTCTCTTTTGTCCTGTTTGTTTATTCTGCTCAGTATGGCTTTTATCCGCGCGACGACCTCGCTCGGAGAAAAGGGCTTGGCAACATAATCGTCTGCTCCGACTTCGAACCCGAAAAGTCTGTCATACTCCTCTGTTCGGGCAGAAAGCACGAGGATAGGAGTATCGGAGAATTTTTTGATCTCTTTGATGGCGGTGATACCGTCCACCTTCGGCATCATAATATCCATGATAATGAGGTCGTAATTATTGTCTCTGCATTTTTCGACGGCTTCCTTACCGTCTTCCGCTTCATCTGATTCATATCCGGAAAATTCAATGTATTCCTTGATCACTTCGCGGATCTTTGCTTCATCGTCAACGATAAGTATTTTAGTCATGATTCCTCCTGATGTTTACAAAAACAAAAATATATTTGTAATATTATACAATATTTTTCTTGTTTTTGCAAGTAATTGAAAGAAAAATATTTCACAATTCACAACTTTTTCATAACACTTTTCTGCAGATAAATTCATGATTTATAAATACGGTTTTGCGGGTCTATATTGCTTTTAAAAGTAAATGGTTTGTGGTAAAATGGATAAAAAGGGTAAGCGGAGGTAAAATGTGGCAAGGCTTATAAAAGAGAAGCATTTTTGCTGTGTTTGCAAAAGGATAGAAGAGTATGAGGTCGTAGCCGAGTGTGACAAAGCCGTGGAACGGGATATGGACACGCGTCCGTATGGAGAAGCCCGCGCCTTGGGCAAGTACGGGATACAGCTTTGTCCTTACTGCGGATATGCGAATACGGCGGTGGACGAAGCGATAGAAGGCATAGACGTCGAAAAGATAATAGCCGGGGGCGAGTATTCGAAATTGTTGTCCGGCAGGATCGATGAAAACGCAAAGAAATTCATACTTGCCGCATTTTTGCACGAGAGGGCAGGGAACTATGATCTTTCGGCGTATTTTTATTTGAAAGCGGCGTGGATGTTTGACGATGCAAAGGAAGAAGGAAACGCCGTGAAGCTCAGGAAGAGATCGCTGGTGGATTTTGCCATGCTCGAACAGAACGCCGAAACCCTGCTCCTCGAGGCGGATATTTCAAGACGGTGCGGAGGGTTCAAAGAAGCGGGACAGCTTATAGGCAAAATAAAGAAAAGCGGGGAAGTAACGAATGAACTTAAGCAATGTATAAAGGCGGAAAAAGCGGCGCTGTTCTGGAAAAACAGAGATGCTCTGAAACGGCCGGGATCTCAACGGGACCGATAAAAGGAGCGTAAGCGGAAACAATTATAAAAGAAAGAAACGATATCCGGAGCTTTCCGTAAAGGAAAATCCCGGATATTTTTTTAAACTTTCCCGGATATTTCGTATTTCTCCGAATGTTTTTTCCGTATATTTTTTAAGCTTTCCCGGTTATTTATTTTCCCGGGTATTTTAATTTTTCCCCGGATATTTTTTTAACTTTCCCGGATTGTTATTTTTCCCGGTATTTTTATTTTTCAGGTTTATTCTTCGGATATTTTTATGGTTTTTTGTGTTGAAAAACGGCGTGATACGGCTTTTATAGCGGAACATAAATATTTTTGAACGGCAATGACATAATACACAGTATCAAAGTATACGGAAGGAAAGAAAATGGAGAAATCGAAGCTGAGGGAAATATGGCTTGAGGAAGAAAAAAGCGTACGGGAGAAAGGGTGCTGTTTTTCACAATATGCAGGCAGGTATGATGAAGAGAGAGGGTTGCCGTGGGATATGAGGGAAACCGTAAAAAGGTATCTGGAGCCGGGGGGGAGGCTGCTTGAAGTGGATGCCGGCGGAGGGGAGTTTTTGTTGTCGCTCGGGTATCCGCCCGTGCTTATCAGTGCGACGGAAAGCGATTTGCCTTTAGCCGAGGAATGCAGGAATCTGCTTTCCCCTATGGGTGTGGACTTTCAGTCTTACGGACAGGGGGGTAAGCTCCCCTTCGGTGACGGGATATTCAATGTCGTGATAAACCGTCACGGATGCTGTGATGAAAGCGAGGTGGCGAGGGTGCTGAAGAAAGGCGGTGTTTTTATAACGGAGCAGGTAGGTGCGGAAAACGATAAAGACATGGTAAAGCTGCTTTTGCCCGAAACAAAAGACGTCCTGTCGGAGGAAAGGTGTCTTTCCGGTGTCAGGACGCGTCACGAAAAAGCAGGGTTGTCGGTGATTGAGGAAAAGGAAGCTTTCAGACCGCTCCGATTTTATGACGTCGGGGCTTTGGTGTGGTTTGTGAGGATGGCGGAAAACGAATTTCCGTCTTTTTCCGTTGAAACGCATTTCGACAACCTGCTGAAGGCGCAGGAGGTCCTGGAACAGCAGGGATTTATCGAAAGCACGGCTCACAGATATTTTATCGTGTCGCAAAAGAGCTGAAGCAAAGCCGCTGAAAATCCGGCGGGGATATCGGTCCTCCGTAAAACGGAGAATGCGACTCCGGTGCAGGTCCGGCAGTCTTGACCGATATCTGAAAAAACGGAACGAAAAGGGAAGAAGAAAGGTTGACATATAAAAGGAAAAACGCCTCGTGAAAGGCGTTTTTTGCTTTTGGGCCAGATTGATTTGTTTTATTTTTGTCAGATCAGATACGGGTCTTAGCGTTTCCCGAGGGAAGACTTCCGGTTTTATTCCGGTAAGGAATTCTTCACCGCAGACATAAACAGACTGTAGATGGTTTCACCTTTAAGGGTGTTGAAAAAGTCTTCGTTCTGAGTCATATCGTCCTGAGTGACGGATGTGATCAAAGGAAGGATTTCAAGGATATCGAGGAAGATATAGTTTTTGTTTTCGTCGGGAGAGTTTTCATAAAGCTTTTGGATTATATTGGCTATAGTCATCTGAGAAAGTTCCTGATACCACGAAGTATTTTTGATGAAATCGGGAACATACACCGATTCTTCGATTATTTCCGTAAAGGGTTTGTTTATGAATTTGATTACGTTTGTAATGATATCGGTAAGCTGATCGAGGGTCACGTCTATTTCAGCCATGATCTCTCCGACGGTAAGCGAACCGAAAGCGGTCATCAGGGAATCAAAGTTTTCGTAGTCGGGGTACTCTTCCTGTTTGAGAGCGAAGTAAAACTCGGCAATATCGCTGAGGGTGAGGGCTTTGATGCGGTCATTATCGTCGTCCGAAAGGGAGCTGCCCAGCACTGAAGAGACCTTCAGGGGTCCCATGACTTTATAAACTTCATAATAGCTTATCGTGCCGGGGTTTTCCACATAGCCGTCGAAAATGTCCTGCATTTTGAGTGTGCCGAGGGCGGAAATAAGCTCCACGCCCATGGAAACAACGTCACCGTCAAACATCACGGATACGGGGATATCATAAAGAGCGGCGATAGAGTTTTTGAAGGCGGTATTTTTATACATTGCGTCGGCAAAGAGCACTTCTGCAAAAATACCGATATTGCAGCTTTTTATCTGATTCATAGTCGTCTGATCCTCAAGGAGGAGCCCGGAGAGGGAGATATTATACATAGTTTTGAAATCTTCTCTTTGGGTGACGTCAACGGGCAATTTTTTGCCGGTCATAAGGATCTGTCCTAAGGTTATGCCCTCTACCAAAGGAGCAATATCGGCGGCCTGAATATCAGTATTCTCGGAAAGTTTGGTATAATCGAAAGCGTAAAGATTGCCCGCCAGCAGCGCCAGATACTCAGGTGCGGGCAGGTCTTCGGAATAAACGGCGTTCAAATTGACCGCCTGAGCGGGCATTGTGAATTCATACTTGTTTTCGAAGCTGACATATTGTCCGTCCCGATACCAGCCGTAAAAAACGTAGCCTTTGTTGGCGGAAGCCCAGAGCTCCACCTTTTCGTTTTCCGCGTATTCTCCGCTCCCGGAAACTGAGCCGTAGGTTTCGTTATTGGCTATATTCACGTCATATCTTACGGTATTGTCAATTGGAGAATTATCTGAATTTGTTGCCAGCAGAATCAGAGAAACTCCCAACGCAACTATGATAACTGCCGATACTATACATACAATTATAAAAACGGTTTTGTTCATATCCCTTTCTCCTTAGATACTTATCAGATGTCCCATAATATAACAATATTATTATGCGCTGATAATGTTAAATAAAAGTTAAAATCAGCAAAAGTTTTTTTCAAAAATCCAACAGGAAAACATGTTGCCGGGTATAAACATGTGCGCTTTTATGTGAGCGCGCCGGTAAAAGCGAGTGATTCAGACAGCTTGGTGCAAGTACGGGGAAAACCCGAAGTGTCGTCATTGAGACGCAACAAATATGCGTGAAAAACTGAAGGAAAAACAGGGTCAGTTTTCGCTTTCGTGGCTGACCAGGGAAAGCGCAAAACGGGCTATATCGCCTGCTTCGTCGTCGCGGGCAGAAAAGGCTGTGAGGTCGTTATGGGAGATGGAAAAAAATTCCGACTGCAAAAACGAGATTTTATCGGCGTCGAGGGCGTCGGAATACAGCGAAAAGGAAAACGGGGCTGTATCGGAGCGGCATATGATCTCGACGCTTCCCCAGGAAAAGCGTTTTTTATTCTGACGGCTGAAGTCCATTTTATTGTATATCCAGCTGTGTGAAGATAGGAGGCTTGCGTATGAATTCCGAAGTTTCAGCTGTTCGGGGGAGGGGAGGACGGGAGAGATATCTCCGAAGCGGGCACGTGCGGTGTCCAGTATCATCTGTTTAAGGGCGGCGACGGTCAAAGGTAGTGTTTCGGATATGTTGCATACGCGGCTCCTTACGGATCTTACGCCTTTTGAAGCGAGTTTATCTTCGTCGGCATTGAGGCAGCCTGTAAGTATGTCGATGTCGACATTTACCATAAGGGTTCCGTGGTGGAGTTTGTTTTTTCCGTTCGAGAGGTAGGCGTTCCCCGAGATTTTTCTGCCGTTGTCGGTGACGATGTCGTTACGGCCGTTGAGTTGTGCCGTGATGCCGGCAGAGCTGAGGGTCTCGGCGATAACGGAAGTCTGAGCGGTCACGTCGTGTTTTTCGCGCGGTGTGATGAATGTGTAGTTGAGGTTTCCGGCGTCGTGGTATACTGCTCCTCCTCCGGAAAATCTTCTTGCAACGGCGATACTGTTCGTTTCGGCGAAGGGTAGGTTTATTTCAGAATATATATTCTGATTCCTGCCGATTATGGCACAGCTGTCGTTTACCCACAGCATGAGCAGACCTTCTTCGCAGGTGTCGAAAAAGGCTTTTTCAGTTGCGATGTTGTTATAGACGTTTGTCTGATCGGAAATAAAATAGCGCCAATTCATATCGGAATAATCAAACGGGAAATCAGGTGCGGCGAGATGGACACAGGTCGCCGAGAGGGCAATTTTTGCACTGCGGAGAAATTGCCTTGCAGACATATCTGCCGTGAAGGAGCAGATAATGATGGCAGTCGCCCCAAAGGTCTTCGGGGAAAAGTTTTTTAAGGTCCTCCGAAACCTTGTCGGGATTTTTGCCTTCCGAAAGAGCAAGTCTGTGCGAAACGCGGAATATATGCGTATCAACTGCAAAAGCGGGAAGGTTGAATCCCACGGCGAGAATGACGGAGGCCGTCTTGTTCCCGACTCCGGGAAGACGGACAAGCTTATCAAGTTCCCCCGGAACTTCGCCTCCGTATTCGGAAACCAAAATTTCCGAACACTTGCGGATATTTACGGCTTTATTCTTGTAGAAGCCGCAGCTGTGTATGATGTTTTCTATATCTTCTACAGGCAGAGCCGCCATGGAAAAGGCGTCAGGAGCTTTTTCAAAAAGCATGGGAGTAACTGAATTTACCCTCTTGTCGGTGCACTGAGCAGACAAGATCACTGCCACGAGCAGCTGAAATACGCTGGCATACTGTAATTCGCTTTTCGGTTCCGGAAATTCTTCCGATAAAATGTCGAGTATCTTCTGTATACGATCGTTCATAAGTTTCAATATCCTCAGTATGGAATATTTTAAACAAAGTCGGCGAAAAAGTCAAGCGAAGGGATCGTTATAGTGCATACATAAGACCGCAAGCGAGGGAAAAGCGAAAGTACCTGACAAAACGTAAAAGAGGTAAAAAACATGCCGCCGGCTGTCAGACTGAGGAAGAGATGTAAAGGCGGAGTTTCGTTGATCCGGTTCTCTGAGGCAAAAAGCCTCTGCTTCGGTGAGAGAAAAGCAAAAGAGAAGCATCGGAAAGAACAATCGCAGCCTTATCCGGAACGGCAGCCGAAGGGCAGGAGCGTGGCGGGATAAACTTGAAAGGGCGTAAAAACTGCCGGGGAAAGAGTCCGTGCGTGAATAAATAAAACGACGGTAAACCAAGCCGAACGCGAGTGAAAAAATTAACGGAAAAAACCAGAACGGTTTATAAATAAAAATTGTCGGGGAAAGAGTCCGTGCGTGAATAAATAATACAGCGGAAAACCAAGCCGAACGCGAGTAAAAAATAACGGAAAATCCGAACTGTGCGGACAAAAATTAAATGAAGTTCGTCTTAATTAATTGAAAAACAGCGTAAGGTGTGGTACAATTAAATAAAAACGGTGGTTTTATATGAGGTATCCCGCATTTTTAAAGGAAAATGACGTCGCGGGCGTGACAGCTCCTTCTTTCGGCATAAGGGAAAGCGATCTCGGAAGGTATTTTGCAGCAAAAGAATTTTTCGCTTCACACGGAATAAATATAGTGGAAACGGCGGATGTTTTCACTTCTCATATTTGTGCGAGTGCGCCAAAGGAAGAAAGGGCGAGGCAGTTTATCGGGTTGTACGAGGACGAAGATATAAGCGGTATTTTTGCCGCTTCGGGAGGGGAGCTTGAGTTGCTCATAGCCGACTCTCTTTATTGGGAAAGGATCAAAGACAAAAAGCCGAAGTTTTTTTGCGGGTATTCCGACAATACGGTCATCACTTATACGCTTGCTACGCGCTTTGATACGGCTTCGGTATACGGGTCATGCTTTTGCAAGCTCGGCGAAGATACTTTATCTGCGGCGGATCACATATCCCTGCTTACGGGAAGGAAGCTGAAGTTCCGCAGTTATCCGAAGCACTGTGAGAATTATTCTTTTGAAATGTCCGAGGAAGAAGCCGCTGAATTCAATGCGGTGACGGAGTGGAAGAGTCTTGCGGGCGGAGGATCGCTTAGCGGGAGGCTTTTAGGCGGGTGTCTGGATATTCTCGGCGGGATATGCGGTACGCGTGCGGACGCTACCGCCCGTTTCAATGCGAAGTACGGCAAAGAAGGTATACTCTGGTTTCTTGAGAGCTGTGACCTGAATCCTGCCGGGGTAGCGCGGACGCTTTGGCAGCTTAAGAGTGCGGGGTGGTTTGACTGTGCGTCGGGATTTGTTTTCGGAAGGCCGTATGTTTCCGGAGAAATGTTCGGGCTTACGTTTGAAGGCGCGGTTACCGAGATTTTGGGCGATACCGGGCTGCCCGTAGTCGTAGGCGCGGATATCGGGCACGTGCCGCCCGTAATACCTGTATTCAGCGGGGCTTACTCCCGGATCGAGGTCGAAGGGGGCAAGGCGGAGATAGAATATATGCTTGTATGAAGGCGTCGGGATATCGGAGCCGGCGACGTCGTTACGGCATTCAGACATTACTTAAGCTTTAATCAGTCAGATTATTCGGACTATCAAACAGGAGAGAACATTATGAAAACGCAGTTGAGCGAAAACCTGAAATCTTACCGTATGAAAACGGGAATGACGATCGCACAGGTCGCAGAATTCATGTCGGTGACTCCCGATACCATAATAGATTGGGAGGAAGGCGAAAAAGAGCCTGCTAAAGAACAACTGAAAATGCTTGCTTCTTTGTACGGACTCAAAGATGAAAAAGAGCTTTATACAAAGCCGGGCGGGAAAAAATACAGCGTGTATTTCTACAGTGACGAAGAAAGAGAGGAAATGAGAAGGAAAGCTAAGTTGTGGCATAAATTTCCATATCCGATGATATGCGTTATAGTTTTTCTCATGCTGGGCGTTCTCGAGCCTCATTTATGGCATCCCGGTTGGCTTGTGTTTCTTACCATCCCGGTTTATTACGGTGCAGTGGATGCCATTGCGTATAAAAGAGGCAACCGCTTCCCTTATCCGGTTCTTGCGTTGCTGATCTATTTGTGCATCGGTATTTTTGCAAACGTGTGGACGTGGAGTCTTCTGATATTCTTGACGGTCCCTCTTTACTACTGGCTTGTGAACGGATCATGGAAAAATATCTGGACTCAGTTTCCGTACGCATTATTATGCGTTGTGGTGTATCTGATACTCGGTTTTGCCTTGAACTGGTGGCATCCCGGATGGATAATATTTTTGACTATTCCCATATTCAATTCGATCGTGGCGATGTTCAGGAACAAGTAAACAGACGCAGGCGCGGATGACCGAAGAAAACGAAGCAAGCCCTTCCGGAAGTACGGACCGGAAGGGCTTTTTCGGGTGCATAGGATTCTCACGGAGGAAAAGACGTGCAAAACGCCGAAGTAGCGCGCTTGCGCAGGACAATCGATTTGCCGCCGAAGACGGAGCTATATCCCGAGCTGCAGTCCGAGCATACGTGCGACGGATCTTGCCATTTGCATGTCGGCAGACCGGGGCGGAAAGTGTTTTTTCATTTCTCCGGACAGGGTATAAAGCGAAAATAATTCGCTGACGAGTGATTGAGGCGTAAGTTTGTCTTCGGGCAATATTTTCGCTACGCCTTTTGCGGCGAATTCTTCTGCATTTTTGAGCTGTTCGCCGCGGGAACTCTTTACTAACGGGGTAAGCAGCATGGGGACCGAATAATAACTCAGTTCGGATAGAGTATTGCTGCCTGCTCTTGAGTAGGCGATGTCCGCGGCGGCGTAGAGGTGAGAAATATCTGTCGTAAATTCCGTCTGATTGAATCCTTTTCGGGCAAATGACAGTTTTTTTCCTTTGCCGCTTATGAGAAATACGTCCATGCGCGAAAGAAGGGAAGGCAGAGCTTTTTCCAGAGCGCTGTTCAGAGCGAGCGCTCCGAGACTGCCTCCGAGACAGAGCAGTACGGGACGTTTGCCTTCAAACCCCATGATCTCGAGTCCTTTATTTTTGTTTCCGTTCTGCATGCGCGCGGTGAGCGGAGTGGCGCAGACCACGCCCTTTTTTCCTGCCTGTTTGGCGGTGCTTTCAAAGGGGGTGTAAAGCGTTTTAATAAAGGGCAGCGACATACGGTTCCCGAGTCCCAGAGAACTGTCGCTTTCGTGGGCGACTACAGGTATACGGAGCTTATGCGAGGCGTATACAACAGGGAAAGCGGCGTAGCCACCTTTGCTTACCGTAAGAGAAGGGGATATTTTTTCCAGGATCGTCGTACATTCCCGGATGCTTTTCCAAAGACGGGAGGGCAGAGCAATGATGTCGGGAGAAAAAGAACGGTTAAACTTAGGTGCAGTGCATTCAAAGTAAACTGCTTCGGGGAGCAGTTCGGGAACGAGTTCGCGTTCCATGCCTCCCGCTCCAATATAGAAGATTTCGCATAAATTTCTGAAATTTTCCGCGAGGGCAATGTTCGGCATGATATGACCGGCGGTGCCCCCTCCGCAAAAAACGATTTTTTTCATATAAACAGTATATGTTTTCTGCAATAAAAAATCCACCCTGCAGGTTATCGCGGGGCGGGAGCGGCAGACAGCCGTGAAAAATAAAATATTCATGCCTGAGGGAGGTGGCTTTGCCTGTTTAAGAATAAAAACCGGGAAGAGGCTGATTTTACCGAAAAAGAAAATCATGCCTGAGGGAGGTCGGCTTTGCCTATTTCTCCGGAACGTGAAAGGGCGAGTTTGGTAAGGACGGGGCCTACAAGCTCATAGACAAGAGTAGCGCAAAGTGTGACCGTTGAAATGGTGATGCTGAATTCTTCGGGCAGTTCCGCGACGGCGAGCTGAGCCATACCGATAGCTACTCCTGCTTGAGGCAGCAGGGAAAGGCCGAGGTAATTGCGGACGTTTTTATCGGCTTTGGTGAGAAAAGATCCTGCCATGGCTCCGAAGTATTTACCCGTGGAACGGGCAACGAGATACACGATACCGATAACTCCTACCGAAGCTATTACCGTGACGTTCAGTTCCGCACCTGAGAGCACGAAGAAAAGCATATAGAGCGGGGGAGTCCAGATATCGCAGTTTACCATGAGGGAGTCGTCGTTTTTTCTGATATTGCAGCAGACGGCGCCCGTCATCATACATACGAGCAGACTTGAAAGGGGGAAGATTTCGGCAAGCGCTACGCCTGCGACCACACAGGCTATCGTAAGGCAGAGCCTGTTTCCGCGGGAGTGGAAAAGTTTTGCGCCAAAAGCGAGGATAGTTCCCAGCACGGCACCCGCAGCCAGGGAAAGGATTATTTCCAGAAGGGGGTCGAGAAGGATGGTGGATACCGATACGGCAGAATCAGGGTAGGCAAATACTTTAGCTATGGCGATCGAGATAGAGAAGATCATCAGACCGATCGCGTCGTCGCCTGCCACGACGGGCAGAAGGGTATCGGTAACGGGCCCTTTTGCACGGTATTGTCTGACTACCATAAGGGTAGCGGCGGGAGCTGTGGCGGTAGCTATGGCGCCGAGGGTGAAGACCACCGGCAAAGGCGCGCCTATCGCCCAAAGAGCCAGGTCCACAAGCACAACTGCCGCAAGAGCCTGAAGCAGAGTTATAACGATAACCTGTTTTCCCAGGGCTTTTATGTGAGAAAGCTTGAATTCCGCCCCTATGGAAAAAGCAATGAAGCCTAAAGCCAAGTCTATAATGACTTCATAGTTTCTGACAAAATCCGCCGTAACGATATTGAAGCAGTAAGGCCCGATAAGCAGACCGGCAAGCAGGAAGCCGGTAACATTAGGCAATTTAATCAGTTTCATCAGTCTTGTGGAAAGCAGACCGAAAACGAGGGCGATAGCGAGAGCAAGTAACGAAGTCATCGAAACACCTTCTTAAAAGCAATAGTAAAGGTCGAATAAATATCCAGCCTTCCGGGCGAAGGAATTATAAACCCCTTTTCGGGAAAAAGCAAGCGTTTTGAAGGAGTTTTTATATATTGCATACATTGCGTGGAAAAGATAACTTTTTTCGTGGAGGGGGAGCTGAAAATCAAGCAGTACGCATGACTCCGTACTGCCCTCCGAGACGGATCCCGGTGCAGTTTCTCAAAGACCTGCAAGGCGATGAGTCCGGAAATAAAAGCCGGAGCCGGAAGCCGTATGACTGCGCTTAAAACCTCGCGGAGATCGTACGGAAGAGGAATGGCTGAGCTCAAAACCTCGCGGAGATCGTACGGCTGCCGCTTTTCTTCCGGGTCTTCCGTAAATACTGACATACTGACGGCTCGGGATCCGAACGGATATAAAAAAGAGGCTGAAATCGGTTTTTTTTGTTTGTAACGGTTGAAATCGCGGGGAAATTCTGTTAGAATAAAAATATAGAGAGGCTGTCCGGCTCAGAAGCGAAACCGAGAGAGCAGGCAGGGGAGGATATTTTTCCTGACGCACAAGGCGTATTTTATTCTTTACGAAAAAACGCCGTATAAGCAACGGATATCCGGACTTGGCGGGTAAAGTGCGGCTTATTGAAAGGAATTCGGATCCGGGACCCTGATGTATTCATATAAGCTCAGGAAAGAGGACGGGTTTTCTTTTGTCTGAGTTTTTCTGCGCGTGCTAATCCGCCTCGGATATGGCGTACCGATAAATTGAAGGACAGCAGACTTTTTACTTCTTTATAAAGTGAAGGATCTATCAGCCTGAGTCTGGCAGTGATGTCTTTATGCACCGTGGACTTGGAAAAGCCGAGAGCTTTGGCTGTTTCGCGCACGGTGGTCCGGTATTGCGTTATGTATCTGGCTTCGCGGATCACGCGTTCGATCATATCATTATCCATGATAGAAATATATGCCTGTATACGGGCGATAATGCCTGTTGTTTTAATAAAAAGCCGGCTGATGAAAAAGAAAGGGCGGAATGCCGCCGGAAAAAGCGGAGGAGGATTATTTTGACTGCACATAATGAAAAAGAAAAAAGGAAATGCGGTTTATGGACGGGATTTTTATTGTTCGGGCTGGTCGGGCAGATAGCCTGGGCGGTGGAAAACATGTTTTTCAACGTGTTTTTGTACAATTCGTTCAATGCGGACGTTGCGAGGCTTGTTTCTCAGGGCGCATACGACGGGATCATGCCTCTTACGGGAGTCAAACTCATGGTCCAGCTTTCCGGTCTGACGGCTACCGTCGCAACACTTCTTGCCGGCGCTTTTTCCGACAGGGTAGGCGACAGACGACGTATCATAAGTATCGGATACATCATTTGGGGGCTAACGGTAGCGTCATTTGCTTTGATAACGGAGAGCAATGTGGCAGCACTTTTCGGGCTGGAGTCGGCTGATGCGATTTCGGTTTCCATTATACTCGTCATAATAATGGACTGCGTGATGACGTTTTTCGGTTCTTCCGCCAACGACGCCGCTTTCAACGCCTATGTGACCGACGTTACCACTGCCGATAACAGAGGTAAAGTCGAAGGCGTACTTTCGGCTTTGCCGCTTGTGGCGATGCTGCTGGTTGCCGGAGCGTTCGGTATAATAAAAGACGCCATAGGATATCCGGCGTTGTTTTCGATCCTGGGAGCGGTGATATCCCTGACGGGTATTGCGGGGCTTTTCATCCTGAAGGATTCGGACGCCCTTAAGCCGGTCAGAAACAATTTTTTTGCAGACGTATTTTACGGTTTCAGAGCATCGGTAATAAAAAGCAACGGTTTGCTGTATCTTACATTTATCGGGGTCGCGCTGTACGGTATCGCTTCACAGATATTCTTTCCGTATATGATCATATATCTCGAACATTATCTGAAGCTTTCCACCATGGAGTATTCGGTGGTGTTGGGAACGGTTATTGCCGTCGCAACTGCGGCGGTCATATTCTTCGGCAGGAAATCTGACGGGAAAAACAAAACCGTGATGCTGATGACAGTGCTTGCGGTATTCATAGCGGGACTGATATCCATGTATTTCGTAAAGGGGATGGAAAAAGCCGTGCTCATACCGCTTTTATGTCTGACGGGAAGCGTGGCGATATTCGGGTATGTGGCGGTGCTGGCGATGTTCAACGCGGAGATACGCGACCGGACTCCCGCCGGCTCAGCGGGAAAACTGCAGGGTACGCGAATATTTTTCTATGTGCTGCTTCCCATGTTCATAGGGCCTGAGATAGGCGGGTGGGTAATCAACGTTTTTAATTCGGGCAGCTATGAGGACACCGTGAGCGGAGCGGTAGAAAGCGTACCGGTCCCCGAGATATTTTTATTTGCGGCGATCGCGGCAACATTGGTATATATACCCGTGGGGATCATGTATCGCAAAGGCAGTCCGAGACTATCAGAGAAAAACTGAAGAAAAGGGCGTCGGTGAAATGAAAGCATGGGCGGTATTGCAGAGGAAGTTCAAACCTCCCCGAGGAAAACTGAAGCAAAAGGGATGCCGGTGAAAATGACAGCGGAGGGGCGGTATTGCAGAGGAAGTTCAAACCTCCCCGAAGAAAGTTGACATATAGGAGGTTATGTTGTACAATATAGCTGATTTTCTGAGTAAATAACATAGGAGAAAAGGGGTTTACCGGTTTATGAAAAATAAAAAAACAATCACGATCATCCTTGCGGCTGTACTGATACTTGCCGTACTTGCAGCCGTTATTTTAATAGTAAAAGGCGGCGGCGAGCATACCGTGGTATTTCAATACAGCGACGGCACTGTCATTGCGACGGTGAAGGTAAAGCACGGTGAAGCTGCACAGTCGCCTGCAGTTGCGAATAAAAACGGGTATATATTCAGTCATTGGGATAAGGATATAAGTTATGTGACTTCCGATATGGTCGTTACGGCCGTTATGGTGCAGGTATCTGATCTTGAGTGGAAATTCACGAGGGTCACAGGTGATCTGCTTTACAGTGATATCAACGGCAAGTCTGTCGTATATAACGGGGATCTTCTCGAGGATGTGACGGAAGTTGTTTTCCCTTCAAAGGACGAGGACGGAAACAGTGTGCTGGAAATCGGTATGAACGCTTTGGGAAAGCTCAGGGACAAGGTAGAGAGAGTGGTGATTCCCGAGGGTGTGCTGAGCATAGCCGAAAACGCGTTTGCCGGCTGCACAGTTCTTAAAGAAGTGGTGATAGCGGACAGCGTGAAGGTAATAGGAGAGAACGCGTTTTATAATACGTCGCTCACCGAGCTTGAATTCGGATCCAAGCTGGCAGAGATAGAAGGGCCGTTATTCGGAGAAAGGAGTGAGCCTGTCACGATAAAAGTGGCAGCAGGGAACACGAATATTGCGGTCAAGGAGCGCAATATAGTTTCAAAGGACGGAAAGACGTTTATTTTGTACACCGATTTCGGAAATCGGGAGGTAACGATATCATCGCCTGTCAATACTATAGGAGAAAAGGCGTTTTATATGTCAGGAGTGGAGAGTGTGAAGCTGCCCGAAACTCTCAGGACTATCCAAGCAGAAGCTTTTAAAAACTGTATGTCCTTGACCGATGTGGAAATATCATCGAATACGCTGGACAGTATAGGCGACGGAGCGTTTTCGAATACGGGAATAAAAGAGATATTACTTCCGGAAAGCCTGAGGCAGATAGGGAACAACGCTTTTTCCGATACAAAACTCGTAAGGGTGATCATTCCTGACGCTACCCGTACGTTAGGTGAGGATGTATTCTCCGGTACCGGAGAGATAAGCATATACTGCCGTGCTCAGCGGAGCAATATGCCTTCGAACGAGAGCTGGGCGAGCGGCAATCCCGTAAAGTACGGTTATACCGGCGGTAACGACGGACTTACTTTGCAGATAAGCTATGTATACGTCAGAGATGACGGCTCCGAAAGGGTTCTTTTGACGGAAACCACGGAATTTGCAAAGAGCATAGCGAGATCCGGTTATATACCTTCGTCTTCGGAAACGGAAGGCAAAGAGTTTTCCGGGTGGAGCACAACGAATGATAAGAGCGGAATGGGATTTGTGGAAGAGGCGCTTACCCGTCCCGTATCGGATGTCAAGATTTACGCTGTATGCATAGGGAATTCGATTTTCACTTATGTTTCTTATGAAGACGGATATCTTGTATCTCAGGGCCCCGACGCAAAGAATTACGAGGTACTCGACCTGCCGGAGCAGTATAACGGCAAACCGGTCCTCGGGATAATGGACGCTCCGAGTTCGGCCGAAAACTACGACGAGCTGGGCTTCAGAGGACTTACCATGCTTAAACGTGTGCTGATACCTTCCGGGTATATTTATATAGGGTCGTGTGCATTTTCGGGATGCGTGTCGCTTGAGTACGTAAATCTGCCGGAAGGACTCAAGGAAATAAAAGACGAGACCTTTTTGGGCTGTTCGTCGCTGATATCGGTGGATATTCCGCTCAATTGCACAACTGTAGGAAATAAAGCGTTTTATCAGTGCAGAAGTCTTGCTTCGGTGAATCTCGGAAATGTCGTGGAGATAGGCAACTCTGCTTTTGAAGAAACGGCGCTTACCGTTTTGGATCTTCCCATGACGCTTAGTATAATCGGAGCGAGAGCCTTTTACGGAGCCGGGACTTTCAGCAAGGTAGTTATTCCTCCCTCAGTGACCATGATCAAAGGATACGCCTTCAACGGTTCGGGGCTTTTTATAGATTGTACGGCGTTCAAAAAGTCTGAAACAGAAAAGATGAAATGGATAAGCACGTGGCACGGGAGCGCACAGGTGGAATACGCTCCGGAAGGAGAGATCATGTAAACAGCGCGGCCGAAAGGCTGTGCTTTTTTAATGACCGCTCATATGTTCAAAGGCTGAAACAGCCGTAACGGCGCACGGAAGCCGGTAAACGGAAGAGTCTATGCGGCGAAAAGCCGGACGGGGAATCATTCGGCGGTTTCAGGGGAGCACGGAAAACGGTAAAGCTCCCGAGAAAGCGCGCGGAAGCCGTGAAACGGAAGAGTTTATGCGGCGAAAAGCCGGACGGGGGATCATTCGGCGGTTTCAGGGGAGCACGGAAAACGGCAAAGCTCCCGAGAAAGCGCACGGAAGCCGGTAAACTGAAGAGTCTATGCGGCAAAAAGCCGCGGAGCTTATGTACAACGCGGAAAAGCCGGCGGTTACAGAATGTATTTTAAAAAATATGAAAAAGTGAAAGAGGAAGAGGCAAAAGGCAATAACTTGCGAGGCGGAAAGATACCGGAAAATAAACGGGTATCGGGAGGCGCCGAAGGAGAGGAAAATGGAAAAGATGAAGTTAAATTATAAGAACACGATATTTGTCGGTTTTGCGTTTTTTCTTATATGCGCATTCTGGCAGGCGTATGATGCGATCGTCCCCATCATGCTTGTGAACAAATTCGGAATGAATCATGCGTGGTCGGGCGTTATAATGGCGCTTGATAATATTCTGGCGCTTTTCATGCTTCCTTTATTCGGTGCGATTTCCGACAAAAAGAAAACCAGATACGGAAAGCGTACGCCTTTTATAGTGATCGGAACGGTGGCTGCGGTCATATGTTTCATGTCGATGACCGTTCTTGATTATGCACAGCTTAAGAACAATCTGGGTTATACCGGGATAGAGATAGGTTCTCAGGCGGAAAAAGACATGCTGTGGGAGTATGATCCTGTGCTCACGCTGTCCTCGGCTGACGAAAACGATGATTTCATCACGCGTCTTTTTGCTTCGGGAGAAGAAGTTTCTCTGAGTGAATGGGTCAATGATTCCGAGAGGGCGGAAGAAGAAGAGGCGGCTTATAATGTCGCTCTTGAAGCATACATAAACGGCGGATCGCGGAATTGTCCGGTGCAATATGACGGAATGGTGAGACACAGGAGCTATTCGGAGTGGCGGGAGTACTATAAAGCTCTGAACGAATTCATAAAGACTAAGGATGCGTCGGTACTGGGAGAAGGAATGGGTTTTGTAACTGTCAGCGATCAGGACACTTTTTTGGGAATACCTTTTAAAATACCCAAGTCGTCGGTGCTTCTGAGTGATGCTTATGCCGATATGGACGCCGCTCAGCTTGACGCTTTGGAATACTCCGAAAATGACCCCATAGCCAAGGACATGAGTCTGAATGAGTTTTATACAGAGTTTGTAGCCGAGGCGCGATCGGGCTATGCTCTGAATATGACGCTGAAAAGTCCCGTATGTATGATATTTTTTATAATTCTTCTTCTTGCCACGCTGATAGCGATGGCGTCATTCCGCAGTCCGGCGGTGGCGCTGATGCCTGATGTGACGCTGAAGCCTCTGAGGTCAAAAGGCAACGCCGTTATAAATCTCATGGGTACTGCCGGAGGCATGATAGTATTGGGGATAGGGATGCTTTTTAAAACGAGCGACGCATCCAATGCACTTATGAGTTATGTCGGATACGCGGCGGCGGTATGCGGAGTGATGCTTGCGGCTTTGGCATTGTTTATCTGGAAGGTAAGGGAGAATGCTCTTGTAAGCAAGATGCAGCAGGAAGCAGAAAAATTCGGCATAACCGAGCAGACGGAAAAAGGAGAAGAAACAGATACTCATAAGCTTACAAAGGAACAGAAAATTTCTCTTGGATTGATACTCGCTTCCGTGGCGTTGTGGTTCATAGGATACAACGCCGTAACGTCAAAGTATTCGCTGTACGCCACGAACGTGCTTGATAAGGATTACAATCTTACGCTGCTGATAGCACAGGGCGCAGCGATAGTATCGTATCTTCCCGTCGGGATGCTTGCGACGAAGTTCGGAAGGAAAAAGACGATAATAGTCGGAGTCGTAATGCTTGCCGCCGCCTTTACTGGCGGAGCATTTGTGACGGCAAATACTTCGGGTATAGTTATGTACGCTTTTTTTGCCCTGGCAGGTATCGCGTGGGCGACGATAAACGTAAATTCCTTCCCGATGGTAGTGGAACTTGCTACCGGAAGCAATGTCGGCAAATATACCGGGTATTACTATACCGCCAGTATGGCGGCGCAGATAGTCACGCCGATTTTCAGCGGGCTTCTTATGGATCAGCTCGGAATGGGAATACTTTTCCCTTATGCCGCTATAGCTTCGGGACTGGCGGTGGTGACTATGATATTTGTAAAGCACGGGGATGCCGCTAAAATAAGTGCGGAGGATATGCCGGAGGATCCTGTGGGATAAAGGGATAGCGCGTGTCTTTGAAGCGGGATGGCAAAATGCGGCGTGAGCGGAGAGAATAAGGCGCTGCGGAAATCTCTTCGGGCAGGAGGAACAGATTCGCATGCAGAGCCGAAAGACCTGCCGGAAGAAAAAGGATCTGTCAGAGGGCAGCCGATGTCGTGCAAGGGTGTGAAGTGCGGCGTAAGGCGCATAAATATTTTCGGAAAAAAGTAGGCGGGCCGAATTTGCATTCGGCCCGCCGAAAAAATATAAAGGAGGAATATTATGAAATTATGACATAGTTGCAGCCGGTTTCGCTTTGTGTCGTAAGTCGGCCGGAGCCGTTGTTTCGGGATCGTAACAGGGTCTGAGCGTCGCCGGCGGCAGCAAGCCGGGTGCAGTGTACCGAAAAAATCAGAGGATAGGGGCTACTTTACTTGCTATCACATTGTAGACAATTTCAGTAAACGGGGTGCGCGAAGACAACTCTCCGGCGTTTTCCATAATATCCTGCAGGCGTTCAAAGCTGCTTTGCTTCATGACGGGGGATGTTACCCAGGTGTCATTTGCGGCGTAAGCTTTAAGAGCAAGCACTATATCGCTCTCTGGGACTCCGTCAAAGTGTTCCATGATCACGGGAGCCACCTCTTCAGCCGAGTGGGTAAGGAGGTACTGAGTAGCTTCATAAATACAGCGCAGGAATTTTTCGAGCAACTCGGGATTTTCTTTGATATAGCTCTGAGAGGCGGCGTAGCAGGTGTAGGGGACCTCGCCGCTTTCTTTACCTATTGAGTTTACTATGAAACCGTGGCCCTCGTTGCAGAGAAGGGTAGCCGTGGGTTCAAAAAGAGGCACGAAATCTCCTGTGCCTTCGATGAACGCGGGACCGAGCAGATCAAACTGCACAGAATAATCCATGGTGATATTGACGCCGTCAAAGTAGCCGTAGCCGTTCAGGATATACTGAAGGGTCATGGCGGGGACGCCGCCTTTTCTGCCCATAAGGATATGTTTGCCGGTAAGATCGGAGTAGTCGAAATCGGGATCGTCGTAGCGGCCGACGAGGAAGCTTCCGTCTCGTTTGGTTAGCTGTCCGAATACCTGAGGATAGTCTTTTTTGCCTTCGAGATATACATAGATTACGGCTTCAGGTCCCATAAGTGCGACGTCAGCTTCGTTGGTGAGCAGTGCGGTCATACATTTGTCGGCACCGCCGCCGTTGCTCAATTCCAATTCTATGCCGGCTTCTTCGAAAAGTCCGAGCGACATTGCCAGGTACTGAGGCGCGTAGAATATCGAGTGTGTCACCTCGCTCAGCCTTATGACGTTTTTATTGTTTTTATTGTCGTCGCAGGCGGTACAGCCGAAAAGCAGAGTAAGAAGCAGCATGGTCCCAAGGAGCAGAACAGTTAAAACAGATTTTCTTTTCATTTTCACCTCACTGTAATTTCGGGACGTTTGCCGCCCCACAGTAGAGTATATGAAACACGGACGGTAATTGTGCCGGAATTTTACCGATGACGGTCAAAGAGTGAAAAAAGGTTTATTGATGTTTTGAAAATCCGTCAGATATTTCCGGAAAGGGTTCCAGAGGAAATCAAGGAAAAAAATAAATAAAACAAAAGCCTCCTGGATAAAAGGAAAGCTTTACGCATATATTCCCGACTGTCGCGTCTGAAGTAAACGGCAGATTTTTCGGAAAAGACAACGAATCAGTCTGCGGTGCAGATCACGGTAAGGTCAGGGTGAAGCTGAAGGACCGAAGCCGGCAACAAAGGGGTGACGGGTGACGAAAGAGCTTTCATAAGAATGGAAACTTTAGCTTTGCCGCAAGCCATTATGATGATATGCCTTGAGTTCATTATCTGACCGATGCCCATGGTTATGGCGTGGGACGGGACTTGGTTTTCCGAAGTGAAGAAGCGCGAGTTTGCTTTCACGGTAGAATCGGATAATTTAACTACGTGCGTATTTTCGCGGAATACGCTGTCGGGTTCGTTGAAGGCGATATGGCCGTTAAGTCCTATGCCTAAGAGCTGAAGGTCAATACCGCCGAGGGTATCGATAAGTTTATCGTAGCGTTTGCATTCCTTTAAAAGATCCGTTGCGTTGCCGTCGGGAAGGAATGTGTTTTCGGGTTTGAGGTTCACGCGGCTGAAAAGATTTTTTTTCATATAAAAGTGATAGCTTTGAGGATGGTCGCTTTTCAGTCCGCAGTACTCGTCGAGATTAATGGTAAAGGCAGAAGAAAAATCTGTTTTTCCGGCGGTGAAGTAAGAAGCGAGTTTATCGTAGACGCCCAAGGGGGTAGAGCCTGTGGCAAGGCCGAGGACGCTTGCGGGTTTTTTCTGAAGCTGAGAGGCGAAAATGTCGGCTGCGAAAACGCATGCGTCCTCGTAGCTGCTGAAGTTTGACGTTTGCATAGGTACTCCTTGGATTTGCTTTTGTAAAATGACGGGTCAGAAAACGGGGATCCCGTACGAGAAAACTTTCAACAGGTTGAGACCGTTGTCGAGAACAAGGAAATCGGCGTGTTTTCCGGGCGAAATGCTTCCCTTTATGTCGGCGGCACCGGCAGCCGAAGCGGGCGTATGGGTGGCGGCGCGTACTGCTTCCTCGAGGGGGATACCGAAGCTGACGCATTTTTTAAGTATATCCATAAGGTCGGAGGCTGAGCCGGCAAGGGTGCCGTCGGTGAGGCGTGCGGTTTTTCCGTCCGATACGATTGTTTTGTTTCCGAAGCGATATTTCCCGGGCGGCATACCGCAGCAGGAAAGCGAATCGCTTACAAGGCATATTCTGTGACGGAAAATCGAGAAAGCGAGTCTGATTGCTTCGGGTGAAACATGTATGCCGTCGGCAATGAGTTCGACCGTTGAGGCTTTTTCAGCCGCGGCGCAAAGCAAAGCTCCGTCACGGTGGTGGAAGGGGCGCATGGCGTTAAAAAGGTGTGTCACGTGCGAAGCCCCCGAATCGAACGCCGCCGAAGCGACGGAATAGCCGGCTGAGGTATGGCCGAGAGAAACGGTACAGTTTTGTGAAGCGCTGCCGATGAACTCCGTGGCTCCGGGCAGTTCGGGAGCAACGCTCACTATTTTTATATGACCGTGAGCTTTGTTTTGCAAATCGCCGAAAAGTTTTTCATCCGGGGGGATGAGCCAGTCGGCGTTCTGAGCTCCGTTTGCAGAAGGGGAAAGGAAGGGACCTTCGAGGTTGAAGCCGAAAGGATGCGAGGTCCCGGTGAAGGCAGAAAGGCGTCTGCCGGAAGCTCCGATGACTTTGTACAGCCTTTCACGCGGCGAAGTCTCGACGGTCATAAGAAAGGAGGTGATCCCGCGGCGGACAAGATAGTCCGCGCATTTTCCGACGTCACAGTCCGGATCGGAGAAATCCATGCCGCTGTTTCCGTGGGTATGGATGTCGACGAGTCCGGGAATGACGTAAGCGCCTTCGAGATCAAAGCTTTCATTGTCCCGTCCTGAAGAGAAAAGTCCGTTTTCCACCCGGAAATCACCTGAATGGAAAGAAAAGTCTTCTCTGTAAATATTACCGTTTACGAATTGCATTTTTCCTCCGTATTATGGCTGACTGTTCAGAAATTTATGGCGACTGAAGTGAAAGGTCGGATAAAATACAGCCTGATGTTATGGCTGACTGTCCGGAACCTTACGGCGGGCTCAGATCAATTTTTTGTCGGGAAGGGGTTAAGGCATGCCGCGGCGACGGCTTGTCCGAAACGTCTTGATTTTTCATCGGGGAGAATAATTTCCGCTTTGAGATCCGGATAGCAGGCAGCAAGAGTTTTTTTGCAGGAGCCGAGAACGGTTTCGCCGTTTTTGCCCGATAAAAGTCCGCCCTGAATCAAGACGGTATCGATGTCGTAAAAGCGTGAAAACAAAGCGACAGAATGTGCAAGGCGGTTGCCGGTGACATCGAAGAAACTTTCCGAAGCATCAGTTTCGGCGGAAGTTTTTTCAAATTGCCGGCGGTCGGCTTCGTAGTGTGCGGGTGCGGGTACGGAGTTTGCGGCATCACTCCGGAAGCGCAGGGCCTGACGTGAAAGATAACAGCAAGCAGCGCCTTTTATTCCCGACCACTCGTCTTCCGGGGCACTTGAAGAAGCGTCTGCGGGGACAAAGGCAAGTTCGTTCAGGTAGCCTGAAATTTTACCGTTTTTATCCGTATAGCCTGCAGCCAGACATGTTCCGAGCGAAAGTCCCAGTACAGATCGTCCGGCGTTTGCTTTCCATCCGGACAGGGCGGAGGCGTCGCCGTCGTTGATGACCGAAAGAGGGACGTTTCCACCGAGATCGTAAGCGATCCTGCCGAAAAAGTTCCGCACATGGGTGTGGTACATATCATCGGGGACCGAGCGGAAGAGGGAAGAGAAAAGAATTCTGCCATCCGATACGATTCCTGCCGTGGAAATACCCAGAGCGTCGATTTTCCCGGCTTTTTCCGCGATGCTTTTCAGAGCGGAAGAGATACGGGCGTAATGGTAGGACGGATCGGGATTAGCGATCGGGTCCCATTCCCTGATTTCCGAGATCGCGGTGACGCCGTTAAGCAGGAGCACGGATTTAATGGAGGTACCGCCCAGATCGAGACCTATTCTTGAACCTTCGGTACAGCCCCCGACAGGTGACGGTGACGAAAATTCATCGGGTTTTTCGTTGTAAGGAAGAAATTCGAAGGAGATTTTTTTGCGGTAGATGGTTTCCATGAACGAAGCGTCGAAAGCGTGTTCATGTCCGGGGGCATACTTTTCCGCTATATCCCGGGCTGTATTATTGCCGCAGAGATATACTTTTTTGCCTCCGAAAGCCCACAGCATGAACTGCAGTATTTTATCCGTGAAGAAAATATCGGCGTTGCGGTTTTTGTCGTCGCCGCAGATCTTCCAGTCGTAAACCTTACGGAAACCCTCGCCTTCGACAGCAACGGCAAAAGGTACTGAGGCATTTTTTTCGAAATCCGCAAGTTTCATTTCAAGGGGAAGGAAGGTCGGTACGCTATATTTAATCCGGGCTGCAAAGGGAGATTTCATGGCATGTTTTCCTCCGCGGCGGCCTGAATGAATTTAGCCGTCAATTCGGCGCCTCCGACATTATATCCGCTCATTACGAAAACGACGTGGAGCGGTTTGTCCGTGACTAAAACGAGAGGGGCTCTGTCGGGATCGGCGTAAACATTTCTGGCTGTGAAAGAGCGGCTATCTTCGTCGGAAACGCAGAATCCGGCGCCGGGGATATCGCCGAGCAGCATTTTCAGTTCATTGGCTTTTTCTTCCGATCCGGCAATAAAAATTTTCCCGATCCGGGAAAAAGCGGGTCTTTCTTTAACGGCTTCGAGTTCTGAAAAAAGATGTTCCGAAGGTTCCGTGCCTCTTTCTGCCCAGACAATGAGCAGCGGTCCGGAAGAAAGTCGGGATAAAGAAGTTTTGTCTCCCGCAAGAGGTGTGAGGGCAAAGTCTCCGATACGGAAATCCACGCTCAGTTCGTTGAGGGTGAAGTTATTGCGTCGGAGGATCATTACGGCGTTTTGTCCTTTGGAAATATGAATATAACGGACCGAAGCTTTGATATTGCCCGAAGGCAGACGGTTATCCGTTATTATGCGGTAAAAGCCGCTTTTTACCGGTATGGTGAAGGTATTTTTGCTGTTTTGCGAATTTTCGGGGGAGAGAGTCGTCCATTTCCCGCGGTTCAGTTGCGAAACGGAAAAGTCCGGGCCGTAATTCCATTCTTCGTTGTTTTTGCCTTTTAAAGTCAGAAAGGCGTCGGGAGCTGTCTGAGTTTCGACGGCACGGAAACAGCCGGAAACATAATACTCTTCTCTTTGAGTCAAGGGATCCAGTCTTGCCGGGATGCCGAGAGTGCGGCAGATATTGACGAAGAGTATTCTTTTAGACATATCCGAAGCGCTTTTTACCGTAAGAGCGGCGCAGGGGAGGGTTATGAGAGGGTCGTACTCCGAATCCCCGAGATAAGAAATGTTTTTATCTATCCAGACTTTGATCGACGGCGGATCGGCGCGGAAAGTATCTGTCAGGTGTGAAGGGAAGCAGTTGAGTATAAATGTGCGTGCAGCGGACAGAGGTTCGTCTGCAACGCGCGGCGCGAGGATATATTTTTCGAAAATGTCCTCGGGATACATGCCGCGGAAATCGCGGCTTTTCGTGATCGCTTCGGACAGTACCCGAATATCGACGTCGCACATGTCCTTGTCGCTGAGAGTACGTATCACGCTCAGTTTTTCGGAAGGGGAAAACGGAGCGTATTCAAGAAAATCCATGATCGCCGAAGCGTTTTCGCCGGCGCGCATGAGTTTTTCTTTGAAGGCGGCGTCTGATTTGAAAGATTTATCAAGGCGAAGGAATCTTTTTTCGTCGAAAGCCAGTTCCGTTTTTCTTTTGCGGACAGAGGAGGCCTCCATGAGCTTGAGCTTATTGGCTTTTTTCTGATTTTCGTCAGGGAGCGCAAATGCAGAAAGTCTGTCGGGAGGAGCCTGCGATACAAAATCCGTCCAGACGTCTGAGAGCGGGAGGCGTTCGGAAAGCGTCAGCACGGCGCTTTCGGCTGAGGGAGGAAGAGTCGCTTCGGCAAATTTATTTCCGAAAACAGCGCGCACGTTAACAGTACCTCGTCCGCAGGAGAGACGGGCTTTGCCGTTTTTATCCGTCTTTACGACGGCTGCAGGAAAGAAGTCCGAGTAGTTGAGCACGGCGAAGGATACCTCTGCCCCCTCGACAGGTCCGTATTCGTCTTCTGTCGAAATAACGAGTTCTTTTGTCTGTGCATATGAGCTTGTGACATTGAAAACTGTCATAACGTCGTTTTCCGATATCACTTCTTCTCCGCTTATGCGGCCGAAGGCGCGTCCGTGGATAAGCACGGCTCTTGCGGCGGCTTGAGTGAACCAGCCGCGGTTGAGTATTTCTTCAGGCTCGCAGGCGCCGAGATGAGCCCATTTCCCGTTGACGAAAACTTCTACCCAGGCATGGTTATCATCGCAGTGAGCCCAGCGGGGAGTGTATATCTGTCTTGCGGGGATACCTGCAGCCCGGAATACGTTTACCGCGAAAACCGATTCCTCTCCGCATCTGCCGAAATGGGCTTTCATTGCACTCAGAGCCGAAAGCGTGCGAGAATCGGTGGATTTATATGTCAGATTTTCCGCATTGAAGTAATTCAGCTCTATAACGGCATCTTCGGCGTCAAGACTTTTAATTCTTTCGCGTGTCATATCATAAAATAGCTGTCTGCAGTCGCTGAGCTGCTCGTTGCCCACACGGGGCTGAAGTACGAAGCATAAAAATATTTCTTCCGGGACATTCTTCAGATAGGGAGAATTTTCCGATAAAAATACTCCGTGTCTTGCGGAATTGAGAAAAAGCGAAAAGGGGTAATTTGCTGTATCGCTCAGCGGTAAAGACGAGATTATCCATTTAATGGCGTGTATGACCTCGGGTTTTTCGATTTTCATTGCGTCATTCAGTTCTGCGGAGATCGAAGCGGATTTTTCTTTTCCGAGAGCTTTCATTCGCGCTTCAAAGTTTTTTCCGGTGTTTCGGAGGGTTTCCTGAGAAAACATTTTATTCTCCTTTTAATCGATCTTGAAAACGGCAAAAATCACCGCGTCACAGCGAATGTACCGTTTCCGCACAAAGCCGCATTTCTTTTTCGTCCGTCAGGATTTTTTCGTATTCGGAAAACTGCGGCAGTCCCATGTTTACATTAGGATTTATATGATCCATAAGACTTTTTTCGATGCGTGAGCACGAGGCATGGAATACAGTGATACCCGTAAGCGAATGGATCTTTCTGATATTGCCGCTGTTGATACCGCCGCCGGCCATTATTTCGGTTTTGCCTTGAGCTGCTTTATTCAGTTCGGCCAGGAGCGAAACGCCCTTGAGAGCAGCCGAAGCCTGTCCCGAAGTCAGGATCGACGAGCATCCCGTTCCGATAGCTTTGTTCAGAGCGTCAAAGGGATCGCGGCACATGTCAAAAGCCCGGTGCAGTGTGATTTTCATGCTGCCCGCAGCTTTGACGAGCCTTTTCATGGCGTAAACATCTACGTCGCCTTCGGAAGTGAGCACTCCCGTCACAATGCCTTCAGCACCGGCGTCTTTGAAAAAGAGGATTTCTTCTTCCATTTCGTCCAGTTCCCGGAGGGAGTAAAGAAAGTCCCCATAACGAGGACGTATGAGGACACGGACAGGTATATCGAAGTTATCAGTGATCATATTGAAAAGGGCATGAGAAGGAGTCGCACCTCCTATCACGAGGTGAGAACAAAGCTCCAGCCTGTCGGCGCCCGCGCTGACGGCAGAGTTTGCAGATGCATAAGAATCCACGCAGGCTTCGAGCGATCCCTTCATAAAAACTCCCGTTCCGAAGCTGAGTAAACAGCATAAGCAGAAATACAGAATTGCCCTAAATAAAACAATAAACCCGATACATATGCGGGTTTTACGATTGGTGCCGATGGCCGGACTCGAACCGGCACGATGTTGCCATCGAGGGATTTTAAGTCCCTTGCGTCTGCCTATTCCGCCACATCGGCATGATATCGGGATTGATAGCAGAAAATGCGCTTACCGCTATCAATAAAGCCGCTTTAAGCGACTCTATCGACAGCCCAAAAGCACTTTTTCGGGCAATGGAGGCACCACCCGGAATCGGACCGGGGATAAAGGTTTTGCAGACCTCTGCCTTACCGCTTGGCTATGGTGCCGCGTTGCCCGAAAAAGCTTTTTTATTTTACCAAACATCAGAAAAAAAAGCAAGTGTTTTTATGAGATTTTTGAAAAATCATGAAGTTTTGGTCAACGCGCCGGAACTTACTGCAGAACTGTCGAAAAAGGCGTGATCCTACCGGCTTTCATTCATGCAAAACCGAATCCCGTTGACTATCGTTTCTGCAAAGCCGAATCCTGCTTTCTTTCATTCATGCAAAGCCGAATCCTGCGAACTTTTGTCGCGGGGGATTTATGTCCCGCGGCATTTATATTTTATATATCAGTATTTATATCCTTATATTTTACATTATGTTCATTCGGAAGCGGTTTAAGGCGGGAGAGAAAAATTCGGGGCGTTTTTGTCAGGGGGATCGGGAGAACGGAAATATGCGGCAGAATAAGGAAAACAAAAAGAGCCCCGAAAGGCTCTTGTTTACTTATTTGCTGTGCATCCGAGCTTGACATACTTCACCGATATGGTATGCCGGCAGGTGACTCCTCCACGGCTACCTCATGGCACACGGTGATATCCGCTTAATGCTGCTACATTCCTGTCCTGACATGGTTCACGGGTCGCCGTTGCATAAGACCTTGATATCAACATTCCTTACCGACGCCGAACTACCCATAAAATATGCCGCACACGGCATTCAACCCCGCTGTAGCGGATTGCGGGTACAGGGCACCGCTAGCTCCCCGTCTAGCACAGCCCGGATATTATAGCTTATTTTTTTAGTTTTTGCAAGTATTTGAGCGGTGAAAAATCATAATCTTAAAAAAGACTCACACAAGCATTATAAATCCGACTGAACGATAACCGAAATCCGAAAAACATGAAAACGGAATGACGTAGAGGCAGAATGGGCGGTATAAGGGAAGAAAAAGAGCGCATATATTCGGGAATACTCTGTATGAAACAGTAGCGGAACGAAATGCCGGAAGGGAAACGAACGCAGAAAGCCCCGTGCCGAAAGAAAAACGGATACAGAAAGCCCCGTGCCGAAAGAAAAACGGATACAGAAAGCCTCGTGCAAAAGGAAACGGTCGCAGAAAGCCCCGTGCCGAAAGAAAATCGGGTACAGAAAGCCCTGTTCCGGAAGGGAAACGAACGCAGAAAGCCCTGTTCCGGAAGGGAAACGAACGCAGAAAGCCCCGTGCAAAAGGAAACGGTCGCAGAAAGCCCAGTGCAAAAGGAAAACGGGTACAGAAAGCCCCGTGCCGAAAGAAAAACGGGTACAGAAAGCCTCGTGCAAAAGGAAACGAACGCAGAAAGCCTCGTGCAAAAGGAAAACGGGTACAGAAAGCCTCGTGCGGAAGGGAAACTGAAAATTATAAATAGTTATATTGTGGGGATGATCTGCAGGGGAGAGAACTCGTTTTTTTCGTTTTTGAGGGAGAGGGAATTTCTTAAGGCAGTGGCGCGGAGGTCAATTCTTGCGGCGTCGGCGCGGATGTCCTCGCCGGGGGAGCGCACGGAAAGCACGGGGCAGTCCAGTCCGCTTTCGCCGAAACGGCGCATGAGCGGGTTCAGGGCATCTTTTTTAACTGCAAGGACTCTCGAATGTACGGGGAGTTCTTTTACTTTGGCGGCAAGGATTTTGTCGTACCCGACTGCCGCGCACATGAGTATACGTTTCAGTCTTAAGAGGGTGTATCTTCTGGTTTTGACGGCGGTGATGAATTCATAGTAATTATTCAGTCCGGAGAATTTCATGATTCTGTTTTCAAGTCCTTCGGTAACGCCGTAGATATCAGAAAGTTTTTCCGGGGTGAGAGTCTGAACAAAGGAATAGATGAATTTTTCGTAGAGAGATAAATCGAGCGTTATGTCTTTCTGGCTGAAGACAAAAGGCGGAAGGGCTTTTTCGAGGCGTGCGGAAAGGCTGAGGCGTTCGTTTTCCGAGGGGGTGTTTCTGAGGGCGGAGAGGGCGTTCCTGACGGCGGCTGAGGATGGGATTTCGGAGAGGGCGAGGTCGTGGTGACTGCCGTATCTTTTGAGGGGGAACCATGAAGGGCGGAAATTTTCTTTTTCTGCGGCTTTGATGTAGGCGATGGCCAAGGTGTTGTTCGGGCAGGAGAGGAGGGCGGAGTATTCGGGGAAAGCCGTTGCGAGTGCTGAGGGATACGAGAGCCCGGAAGAGAGAGCCGATTTCAGGAGGGATCGCTGATTGTCGGAGGGGAAAAGCAAAGAGTGAGCAGCCGTTTTAAGCAGGGGAAGATCGTCAGTTTCGCATCCGAAGGATACGGAGTTTGTCCCCATGGCTTTGAGGATGCGGACAGCGGTGAGGGCAAAGTCGTCCGCACCGCCGGCTATGGCGCAGAAGGGCAGTTCAAGCACGATATCCGCTCCCGCAAGAACGGCGTGGCGTGCGCGGGAATACTTGTCCATGACTGAAGGTTCTCCGCGCTGAACAAAGCTTCCGCTCATCACGCAGACAATGTGATCGCATCCGGAAGAACGTCTGGCGTATTCGATATGTCTGACGTGGCCGTTGTGCAATGGGTTGTATTCGCAAATTATTCCGCACAAATTCATGGTAATCCGTTTAAAAACCTTTTACTTTTTTCGGGGGATGTTATATAATGATTCAGGGCATTGATGTGCCGACGGATAAAGTATATTATAAAATATAATAAAAATCAATCAAATAAACGGAGGAATAAGATGGCTGGACTTATCGATGTGTTCAAATCAAAAGCGAAAGCGTTAAATAAGACCATAGTTTTGCCTGAGGGCGAAGAACCGAGGATCATCAGGGCTGCGGAGGAGATATCGAAGGAGGGACTTGCCGCGACCATACTGCTGGGTGATGAAAAAGTGATCAGAAGCAAATGTCCCGAATGCAGTCTGAAAGGGGTGAGGATAGTCGATCCTTTGACATACGATCGGCTTGACGAATATGTGTCGACGCTTTATGAGCTGAGAAAGGCAAAAGGCATGACGGAGGAGCAGGCGCGTAAGCTACTTACCGAGGATGTGATGTATTTCGGAGTGATGATGGTGAAGATGGGCGAAGCCGACGGTCTGGTAGGCGGAGCCGTGCACGCCACCGGAGACATGCTTCGTCCTGCGTTGCAGATAATCAAGACGAGGAAGGGACTCAATACCGTTTCCGGTTATTTCATCATGGAGCTTGAGGACAAGAGCTATGGCGACGACGGACTTATGATATTTGCGGACTGTGCCGTCAATCCCGATCCCACGGCGGAGCAGCTTGCCGACATAGCGGTTTGTTCGGCGGAGTCGGCGCGCACGTTTTTCAAGGACGAGCCGAGGGTTGCAATGCTGAGTTTTTCGACAATGGGGAGCGCGAAGCACGAGCTTGTAGACAAAGTGCGTGAGGCCACCGCGCTTGCAAAAGCAAAAGCGCCCGATTATAATATAGACGGGGAAATTCAGGCGGACGCCGCGCTTGTGGAGAAGGTCGGGGCATTGAAGGCTCCGGGAAGCAAGGTTGCCGGCAGAGCCAACGTATTGGTATTCCCTGATCTGAATGCCGGGAATATAGGCTATAAGCTTGTGCAGCGTATTGCGCACGCCAATGCTTACGGTCCTATATGTCAGGGAATGGCGAAGCCCTGCAATGATCTTTCCCGCGGATGCAGCGTGGAAGACGTGGTGGCGGTTGTGGCAATAACTGCAATGCAGTGCGGGATGTAAGGAGGATAAAATGAAAATACTTGTCATAAATGCGGGGAGTTCGAGTCTTAAGTATCAGCTCATAGACATGGAAAACGAGAAAGTGATAGCGAAAGGACTTTGCGAAAGGATCGCAATCGACGGCAGCAGGCTTACTCACAAGGCAAACGGAAAGGAATATGTTTTTACCGAGGACATGCCTAATCACACGGTAGCCATAAAGATGGTGCTTAACGCGCTTGTGGATAAAGAATGCGGCGTTATAGCTTCAATGGATGAAATAGCTGCCGTAGGGCACAGGATGGTGCACGGAGCGGAGGATTATAATACTTCTGTGCTTGTCACGGACGATGTGCTGAGAGTATGCCGCGAGAATATCGACCTTGCGCCTTTGCACAATCCTGCTAACATAATGGGAATAGAGGCATGCAAGGCGATAATGCCCGATGTGCCGATGGTAGTTGTTTTCGACACGGCTTTTCATGCCACCATGCCTGAAAAAGCTTATCTTTACGGTATTCCTTACGATGATTATAAAAATTATCGTGTGCGGAAATACGGTTTTCACGGTACCAGTCACATGTTTGTGGCGGGCGAGGCTGCCGCGTATATGGGCAGGGATATAAAAGACCTTAAAATAGTCACATGTCATCTCGGAAACGGATCCAGCGTATCGGCGGTAGACGGCGGAAAGAGCGTTGAAACCTCAATGGGCTTTACGCCGCTTGAAGGACTTCCCATGGGGACAAGGAGTGGCAATATCGATCCAGCCGCGATAGAGTACCTTATGAACAAGAAGGGCATGACTATTTCGGAAATGATAAATTACCTCAACAAAAAAAGCGGAATGCTCGGACTTTCTGGACACAGCAGCGACTTCAGGGACCTTGTGGAGGGCGATGCTCTTAAGGATCCGCGCAATAAACTTGCCGTCGACATATTTGCGTATCGCGTAAAGAAGTATATCGGGGAATATGCTGCGGTAATGAACGGTCTTGATTGTATCGTATTTACGGCGGGAGTCGGAGAAAATACTCCATATGTCAGGAAAGGCGCATGCGGAGAACTTCAGTTTTTCGGTGTGAAGCTTGACGACTGTAAAAACGAGCATTGTCCGAGAGGCGTTATCGCGGAGATATCGGCAACGGACAGTAAAGTCAAAGTGCTTGTGATCCCCACAAACGAAGAACTCGTTATAGCGAGAGAAGCAAAAAGGGTTGCGGGACTGTAAAACATGAACCGTCTTAGAGGCGGATCTTACAGATAGCTCATGCTGCCCGGGAAACGATCCCTCCGGGGAGGAGGACTGAGCTTTCCGGGACCCGAGATCACGGGAGCGGGAAAGGGACAGTTTGCGGGAAGACGCAGCAGTTTTTCCGTGGGTGAGACTGTCTCAGAAACATAAAGGATCCCGAAAAATAAAAACAGACAAGGATTATTTGACGTTTTTGAATAAAAAACGACCATTAAAGCAATTGACAAAGAGCCGTAAGTTTGGTATAATTACCTTTGTGCTTTACGGCTCTTGATTTATAGAGGCGGTGCGATATGAAAATTGATATTTCCGAAGCCAGCAAAAATAAAGGCGAAGCGTATGCTTTTACAGTGTCGGGCAAGCTTGATGACGGAGCGATTCACTATCTGAACGGCAGATTTGTCGGAGATGTAGTGCTTGAAGGCGAGTGTGTAGCCATAGACAGGGTGATCGAAGTAGACGGAGTGATAAAGTTCAGGGTGGCGTGTAATTGCGATTTGTGCAACGTGCCTATGGAGAAGGACTTTGTTCTTGATTTCAGCGAGGATTTTCATTTCGGAGAGGCCGCATACGGGGAGTATGCCTATAAGGGGAATACAGTTGAGCTCGATAAAGCCGTTGAAGACGCTATCATGCTGGAGTTGCCGAGAGCCGTATATTGTTCGCCCGACTGCAAAGGGGTATGCCACAAATGCGGAAAGAATCTCAATGAAGGCGATTGCGGTTGTAAAAACGATTAAATGTACGGAGGATTGAAAAATGGCGGTCCCGAAAAGGAAAGTATCCAAGCAGAGAAAGCATAAGAGAGCTGCGAACTGGAAGCTCGTCACGCCCACATTGGTGGAATGCCCTCAGTGCCATGAGCTTAAGCTTGCTCATCATGTGTGCAAGAACTGCGGCACGTATAACGGCAAAACCGTGATAGAAAAAAAGGAAGAGGAATAAGGCACAGCTGAGTCGCAAAAGCGGCGGGTTGTTGCCGGAGTTGCCCGGTGTAACGCAATATCTGATTTTTCTGACGAACTCACCACAGGTGAGTTTTTTGTCGTTATAAAAAGGCGGGGCTCACGCCGTTCGGACCGATACGGAATAATGTCGTAAGCGCGGAGCCGGGCAGACTGCAATAGGCACAGTTGCCGAAAGAGGTATAGGCCGTGATGTGAGCGAGGAGCCGGGCAAAGCGGAAAATACTGAAGCTGAAGAAAGTCGGCTGCGAGGAGGGTCGGAGATCAGACGTTCATGCGCATTTAAGGATGGGGGGAAAGAAAGAAAAAGCCTGCCGGACGTAAGCGCGGAAAACCCGGCAATTACGTGCATTCGTACCAGTGCCCGCTCGGAAAATCTCAGGGTAGGAGCGCGCTTCGGTTCGGGCAAAGGAAATGTGTGCGGGAATGATGCGCGGCGCATAACGGTCATAGTATAATTAAGGATAAAAAAAGAGAAGCGGCAGCTCCCCTGTAAATTATACGATAATATATGCAGAATAAAGGCGGGAATTATTTATTGGCGATCTTATCGAGGATTTCGTTTATAAGACGCGCCGCTTTTGCGAATTCGTTCATTTCTTCTTCTGTAAGCACGGAAAGACGTATACGAAGATTGTGCATATAGGCCATTATGATTCTTTCCTGGGTGCGCGAACCTTTTTCCGTCACCGAAAGCCAGACTATTTTTTTATTCTGAGCATCGTCGCTTTGCTGCACGTAACCCGAAGATATCATCATTTTGAGAGGACGCGTGAGCCTCTGATTCGAAATGCCGAGGTAACGCGCGAGGTCGGTAGGACGCATAGGGCCCTGATCATATAAAGCGGTCAGAGCGTTTCCCATGAGCGAATTGAATTCGGGGACGGTTTTGTAATTTTGCTCGAATATGTATTTTTGCATCGGGACGACCATTTTTGTGAGGTCATCGCCCAAAATTTCTAATAGTTTATTGTCCATGATACTCACCTTCAGTAAAAAACATAAGCTTGATGTTATTTTAGAATAAGCTGAGCGGCTTGTCAAGTGTTTACGGGAGCAAAAGGGCTAAATGTCTAAAATTTTTTAAAAAAAATATTAAAAATTGTTTAAAAATATTTATAAAAAAATGTTGACATAAATATGGGCATATGGTAATATAAGACAGGACACGTATAGAGAAAAAAGTACGTGTGAAGGTCCGGAGGCTGATATTGAAGGCACGGCAGAGCCGGGTCGGAAACATACCGGGGCAAAGGACTGTAACGGATCGTTCAGGTCCGTTTAAAATAAAACAGGAGGAACAGATGATGCGAAAAAACAGGTTCACTTTAGTTGTGCTTGTGATGTTGCTTGCGGCGTTTCTTGCCGTATGTGCGGCATGTCAGACTTCCGTAGTTCCCGAGAAAGCGGGATTCAAAACGGGCGAATTGAATTTCAGTCTGTCATACAAAAACGTATCTGACGGTGTTGAGCTGAATTATGACGGTAATTCGGGCGACGTCGAGGAAGGGTACGCGGCAAGCGACAAAGTAAGCGTGATAATTTCACTTGGAGAGGGGAGTCTTATTGAGAGTTATCTTGATATGAACCCCGGCGTGAGTGTGAGCGAATTCATATCTTCGGCGGAGGGAAAGGCTTTTTCCGAGGAATTGATAAGCGGACAGAACGCCGTACTTGCAAAGATGGACGAGCTTGGGCTTGAGTATGAATTCAAGCACAGTCTTATGTCGGTGGCGAATGGATTTTCCGTATTCATGGAATACGGCGAGATGCAGAAGCTCAGTGAAATATCCGGGATAGAGTATTGCGTAGCGGAGACATTTACCGTACCGGAACTTCCTGCCAGCACTGCCGAAGCGACGTTCGTAGACAACATGGGACAGCTTATAAACAACTCCAGCTATACCGGAAAGGGTACGCTCATAGCCATAATCGACTCGGGCGTAGACGTATGGCACGAAGCCTTTGCGACCGAGCCCGAAGGACAGCTGGTTTCTTACGAATTTGTGGACAAGGTGATGTCCAGCATGTACGCCAGCTATAATTTCGGCGGATACACGGCAGCGGACGTATACTATTCCGGCAAGATACCTTTCGGCTTTGACTATGCCGACGGCGATAATGATCCTGTTCCCGCCATATTCACATACATGGAAGAAATGGGGCTTGAGCACGGCACGCACGTAGCGGGCATAGCTGCAGGATACAGCGACACTATAAAGAGTGCTGCATACAATGCTCAGATTGCCGCGATGAAGGTAGGATCAGATGAAACGGGCGCCGTATCGCTTGACAATGTTGTGGTAGCGCTTGGCGACGCCATAATACTCGGAGCCGACGCTGTAAATATCAGTATCGGATCGGGCTGCGGTCCTGAGCGTGAAACGAATGCTTCTTATAATTATCTCAATACGGCATATGATCTTGCCGAGAGAGTAGGTCTCATAGTAAACGCTTCAGCCGGTAACGATTATTCTGTCGGATACGCGGCGAACGGTAACCTTCCCGAGAATCCCGATACCGGTGTTATCGGAAAGCCGGGTTCATATCTGTCGGTATTCACATCCGGTTCCGTAAATTCCGGGATATCTCAGTACATACACTTTGAAGGTGCAAAGTACAGAATAACAAACAGTGCGAACGAGAATTCCCAAAAGAACAATTTTTACGATATACTTAACGGTGAGGAGAGCGGAGAGTTTGAATACGTAGTAGTACCGGGACTCGGAGCACCTGAGGATTACGAAGGAATAGACGTAGCGGGCAAGATAGCGCTTGTGATGCGCGGCGAGCTTTCTTTTGCCGACAAGGTAAATAATGCTGCAGCAGCCGGTGCTATCGGCGTGCTTATCCACAATACGGACGACACTTTGATTTCAGCGGTAATAAATGACGGAAGCATACCTACCGCGGCTGTTACCAAAACGGTAGGCGACATGCTTGCTGCGGCTGAGAATAAAGTGATCACTGTTAACGGATCCGATATTGAAATAACCATTTCGGAATTTTCTTCATGGGGTCCCACGAAGAGTCTTGATATAGGTATCGATCTGCTTGCACCCGGCGGAAACATTTATTCTTCCGTGCCTTCTTATTATGTTCTCGTAAACGGTCTTGACGTGGATTACGAGTATATGAGCGGAACGAGTATGTCCAGCCCCAACCAGGGATCCGCTACGCTTGTAATGAAGGAATATATCAAGAGTGTATTCCCCGAGCTCACGAGCAAAGACATGAAGACGCTCATATATCAGCTTCTCATGAGCACGGCTCACATACTCGAGGATGAAAACGGCAATCCCGTATCTCCCCGTCATCAGGGTCCGGGGCTTGTGGATCTTGACGCTGCTATCAATACAAATGCGTATCTGAGCGTAACGGGCAGCGATAAGACCAAGCTTAATCTCGGCAGCGATATCGATAAGAGCGGTATCTATACGCTTAACTTCAATCTTGTGAACTTCGGCGACACGGCTCTGAGTTATGATGTTGGTGCATTGGTATTCAGCGAGACTGTCGGAATGACTTTGTCTCCCATGAATGTTGAAAGATTGGGCGTACTCGAACAGGCGTATATGTTCAATGACGCCGGCATCACGGTCAGCGTGAGAAACGGCGCATTGTCCGGCAACACCGTTACGGTTGAAGCAGGCATGACTGCTGCAATAAAGGTAGTTATAGAGCTTACCGAAGCGAACAAGAAGTATCTTGACGAAACCTTTGCAAACGGCATGTATGTGGAAGGCTTTGCAACTCTCAAGGCTCTTGACGAAGGCAGCTATGACCTTTCCATTCCTTTTATAAGCTTCTATGGCGATTGGGAACACCTTCCCATGTTCGAACCCACGCTGATCGACGAATCTATATCCGGAAATTATGACAGGCAGCTTTATCCCAACAACTTGCAAGTGACAGTAGCTATTCCCGGATCTACTTCTTTATCGGCTAAGTATCAGATAGGAATGTATTCTCCTTTGTATGCTCTTCCCGCCGGTTATCTCGAGGCTCCCGAAGCTACCTATGACAAGGCAGCTATCGGTATAAATACGGAAATAAGCACTGTTTTATTAACAACATACCGCAATGTGGAAGTGGGTGAATTCAATCTTGTGGATCCTCTGAGCGGAACATACTATGCAAACGATATTATTTACGCTCTTACGAAGACATACCTTTATAACGGCTATTCTTTGATGTTATCTCAGCTTAATATCAGCGGACTTACTGTTGACGCGAATTCTTTTGCCAACAACCAGCAGCTTTATTATGAGATAGTGGCATACTGGGATTACGAAAAGGGCATATATGAAACCCTTACATATCCCATTTATGTGGACCTTGAAGCTCCTACCCTCGAAAAAGCCGAGATAGTTGAAGAAAACGGCAGATATCTTCTTAAGATGGATGTATATGACAATCACTATCTTATGAACTTTGCTCTCTATACCGAAGGAGAAGGCGGTCTTGTTTCGCTTATGGAAGCATATGAGCCTGTCTATACCTTCAACAAAGGACTTACCAATACCGTTACATATGATATAACCGCTTTGAAAGACAAAATAGTTGACGGAAAGCTTTCTGTGGAATTCGTTGACTATGCTCTCAACAGCGTAATATATGAAATTGAAACTCCTTATGCCGGCGGAACTGAAGCTTCAGGCAGCTCGATCCATGATTCATTAGACTTGATCAATATAAACGGCAATACCTATGTGCAGAAAGCCGACGGAACCAAAGTTTTGCTTTCCGATTATATGACGGTTACGATCGAAAGCTCCGAAACCGTCCGTCCCAATGCCGATGAAGACGCTCCCGAATTCGTGATCGAAGACGGCGTGCTTATAGCGTATAACGGCGAAGGCGGAGAGGTGGTCATTCCGGACGGAGTCACTGAAATAGGCGGCGAAGTGTTCAGTGACAATAAGACCATAACCAGCGTGGTTATTCCCGAGGGCGTGACTTCTATCGGATATTCGGCGTTTATGATGGCAAGCAATCTTCAGAGCGTAAGCTTCCCCTCAACCATAGAAACAATCGAAGCGGATGCTTTCGGCGGCTGTATCAGCCTCAAGGAGCTTGACCTTGCGTCCATGCCTAACCTTAAAACCTTGGGCGACTCTGCATTCCTTTTCTGCGTTTCTCTTACCGAGCTGGTGATTCCCGATATTGAGGGCCTTACGGTAGGTCAGTGGACTTTCTCGGCCCTTACAAAGCTTGAAAAGCTGACTATCAATGCCGACCTTGTTCTTTACGACACATTTGTCGAGCTTCCCGCGCTCAAGACATTGGAAGTAAACGGAAGACTTGATCTTGATTCTAACGGATTTGCCGGCGGAAATGACTTTATTGGTCTCGACAGCATTGAGACTATGATATTCAACGCGGATCAGGGCAATTTAGGTTTCTTAATCATTGAAGAAGATCCTTATGGCCCAAGCTTCAGAAATTCGTTTGGTATTTGCGCTATGCCCAAACTTAAGGAAGTTATATTCTACGGCGACGTTGAAAGCATAAACGGTGTTTCCTTCAGCAGCTGTCCTGAGCTTGAAAGCGTGGTATTCTATGGCGATGTGGGTTACATAGGGAAAAACTGCTTTGCAAATTCTCCCAAGCTCACTCATTATACCTTAGGAGAAGGCAACACCAAGCTTATTTTCGACGAAGAGACTCAGGTAGTTTATGACGTAAATAAAACCAAGATGCTCATGCCTTCAAGCTGGCAGTATGAAGGAGTTTTCGTAGTTCCCGAAACCGTTACCGAGCTTAAAGATTTCCAGTTTGCGCACGGCGAGTATTACGGAGAACCCGATATCTTTGCTTCGATAGACTCTATAAGTTATTCGTTGTTTGTCGGTTCCGGTATGAGAGAATTCAGGGAAGATAAGCTTATTGAAGGCGTTGTGCTGCATGAAGGCATAACTGCTATACCCGAAGGCTGTTTCTTCGATTGTGTGAATCTTACCGAAATAGACTACAACGGCGCACAGATAACTTCATTCGGAAACTATGCGCTCAGGGCTTCCGGAATAGTGGACCTTGTATTCCCCGAAACAGTCACCGAAATAGGCGGCGCTGTATGGACCGATTGTGAGAATCTGCTTTCCGTGACTCTTCCGTCAGGTATAACAGAGCTTGACAGCTATTGCTATTCCTTCAGCGGATGTACCTCGATCAAGGAAATAATCGTACCCGAATTTATAGAGGAAATTCCTTATCAGATAGCATTTAACTGTACTTCACTCGAGAGGATCGAATTCCTTAATACGAGCTATACCTATGTTGATTTCCTTACGTTCGCAGGAACCAGCTCGCTTAAAGAAGTAATCGGTCTTGACAATATTACTTATATTGGACCTTATGCATTTGAGGAATCCGGTATTGAGACATATGCCGTACCTGCAACTGTACAGACGATCGACTATTATGCATTCAATAATTGTGCTAATCTCAGACAGATCATTTTCCCTGAGGGCGCTCTGACAACGATCGGTGATCAGGCATTTGAAAACTGCGTATCTCTCGAAGTCATCAATATTCCCGCTTGCCTTGTGAATCTTAACTTTGCAAATGTATTTACAGGCTGTACGGGTATAACCGAGATCAACGTTGCTGAAGGGCATCCTGTTTACGCATCTGTTGACGGCGTGCTCTTCAATGCCGGCCTTACCGAAATGCTCCTTTATCCGAAGGCTAAGGAAGACGTAGACTTTACGACTCCCGATACGCTTACGTATGTAGGGCCCAACGTAATGGAAGGCGTTCTGTATCTTAAGACGATCACCATGCCCGAAGTCACGACTATCGATGACCTTGCATTCTATGGTGCGTCCGTAGAGACCGTTATCGCTCCGAAACTCGAATATGTCGGGTACGGTGCATTTGCGGACTGCTACAATCTCCGTGAAATGGATCTTACCAAAGTTACGACTTTAAGCAGCTATGCTTTCCAGAATACCGACTTCACCGAAGTTGTGTTAAGTCAGAATCTCAGCAAAGTCGGAATCGAAGTATTCCTTTCAAACGAGAATCTTACGAGAGTAGTGATACCTGCGGGAACATGTGCATTTGATTTC
>ENA-OZZC01000019-OZZC01000019.1-human-gut-metagenome-genome-assembly--contig:-NODE-19-length-61770-cov-8.573410_pt1 | contig 61770 bp, 39 predicted proteins | sample MGYA00244933_ERZ654138 | MGnify/ENA primary metagenome ERZ654138 (study PRJEB26926, sample SAMN06165192) | human gut metagenome | biome: ENVO:00009003; feature: ENVO:2100002; material: ENVO:00002003...
ATACGAGATTCGCCTTAGTCTCGTGGGCTCGGAGATGTGTATAAGAGACAGGTATATTTATACAGGTGGCAGCTCATTGTTAACAATGAAGGATAACGATATTAAGAATTTTGATACTATTAGTAATCACTACTTAAATATTGATTGGGCTTGGGTAATTGAGGAAGATGGTACCTTTGTAGCTAATGAAAAAGAGTATGATGTAAAAGCTGGTGATGTAATCATGGTTCTCTATGCTGGTTATAGAGAAAAAGAAGTACCAGTTGAAGATAGAAGAAAAGTTAGAGATTTTGTTATTATGAGAAATGAAGATTTTTATAATAATTATAAATTGAATAAAGAATACGATCAAAATCGTAATATGAAGGGTTGCGATTGTTGCGAAGCTTGTGTTAAGGAAGCCTAAAAATGAATTTAGCAGATATAGTTGGTGGACAAGTAGTCATACATCCAGATATGTTGGCTATCCCACCATTCAAAAAACTTTGGGATTCATTCAAAGATAAAGATTTAGCAACGAAATATTTATGGTACATAGTACTTAAAAACAAATACGATTCTCCTTATGTAGAAACTATGGAGAGAGATCTAATAGAACCTACATTAAAGAAAGAACTATTTGGAAATGAAAACTATGAATTACCAGAAATAGTAATACAAGCAGAAGATAGTTGGAAAAGTAGAACATACTCCTTACTTGAGTATATGTTAGATGGATTACTATTAAAACTTGAAGGTGCTGCTAAATACTATCACTTATCTAAAGACGATGAAATGGATTTAGATTCTATTAAGAAACTTACAGATGGTGCTAAGAACATGGCCGGAGTAATAGAATCTATTGTGAAACTTAAATCTCAAGTAAGAGCAGAGGAGATTAAGAATAGCAAAGTTAGAGGCGGTGGAGAAATGAACCCATTTGAATTACCAAAAAAGAAGTTGTAGAAACTACGACACAATAAAAGACATTATAAAAACCTGCCCGTTAAGGGCTTAAAGAAATTGCAATTATGGCTAAGACTAAAACTAGTAAAAAGAATACTAAACCGACAATGATTATTTTTGACTTTACTGAGGTATATAACAACATGAAAGCAGAGCAAGAAAGAGATTTAGCTGAAGCTGCTGCTTATGCTATATCACACATGGATGAAAAAACAGAAAATAATCACACTACTAAAACTAGTTTATGGCAGAAAATTAAGAACCTGTTTAAACGAAGAAAGTAATTTATGATTGATTTCACAAAGAAAATCAAAAATTCTAATAAATTCAGAACCTCGGCTCTAGCTTATATAGAGTCGGGGTCTTATTGTTCATATCCCAAAGGTACATCAGAGTATTTCAATTTTTGGGAAACAGAGGCCGATAGATGCATTAATGGTTATACTGCAGATGATGGGGACTACATCACTGGGTATAACTATTTTTATTTAAACTATTGCCCAATTCAAAGAATTGTATATAAAAATAAAAAGAATAAACAAGGGCAAGAAGAGTTAATCAAAGTAAGAGAATTAGCATTTCCAGACTTTTATGATTATGATTACTACTATTTTCAAGCTATTGAAAGTGCACAAGATCAAGGTAAACACTTGTGTGTGGCAAAAGCTAGACGTAAAGGTTATTCCTATAAAGGTGGTTCTATGCTTTGCCGTAATTTCTTTTTAATACCTGGCTCTAAGTCTTATGTATACGCATCAAACAAACAATATCTTACAGATGATGGTATTCTTACTAAGGCTTGGGATTACATGGACTTTATAGATGAAAACACTGCATGGGGTAAAAAACGACAAGCTGTAAACACTAGCATGCGTCGTAGAGCTTCTATGATTGTAACTGATAACTTTGGTAATAAAATTGAAGTTGGTTACAAATCAGAGATAATAGGTGTATCATTGAAAGATAACCCAGATGCTGTACGTGGTAAAGCAGGTATGTTAATACTTTGGGAAGAGGCAGGTACTTTCCCTGAGCTTAAAGCTGCGTGGCAAATTGCTAGACCATCCGTAGAACAAGATGGTGTTGCCTTTGGTCTGATGATTATGTTTGGTACTGGTGGTGATGAAGGTCCTGCAGTAATGACATTACGTGAAGCATTTTACAATCCCAAATCATATAACTGTATAGGTTTTGAGAATATATGGGACGATGGTATCCAGAGTAAAGAATGTGGGTTCTTTATACCTCAACATACTAATTTGGATATACGTGATGAGAATGGTAAGCGATTGTACATGGATGAAGATGGTAACACTCTTCATGATAAAGCAAGGCAGTTTATTTTAAATCTACGTGAAGAAGAATTAAAAGAAGCTACTAGTTCTCAACAAATAGATAGATATGTAGCAGAACACTCTGAATCACCAGCAGAAGCATTTACTGAATTATCTGGTAACATATTTCCAAAGAAAGAATTACAAAAACAATTAGCAAGGATAAGAACTAACACTAAGTTACAGAATCATAAACAAGTAGGTACTCTTACTCTAGTTAATGGAGAGATAATTTGGAATATACAGAAAACAGGAGACATAACCGAATTCCCATTACCAAAGAATTCTGATCCTACTGGTAAAATAGTTATATGGGAACACCCAGTTAAAGATGCACCATTTGGTTTATATATAGCTGGTATTGACCCATATGATCACGATCAATCAGGTACTAATTCATTAGGTTCTTGTTTTATATATAAACGTTTTCAAGACTTTGAATCATATTCAGATATCATTGTAGCAGAATATACAGGTAGGCCAAAAACTGCTGAAGAGTTTTATGAAAATGTTCGTAAGTTACTTATTTACTATAATGCAAAAGCAATGGTAGAAAACCAGAACACTGGTTTATTTACTTATTTCAATAACAAACATTGTAGTCATTTACTTGCTGATCAACCAGACATTATTAAAGATATTGTTAATAATTCTACAGTAAATAGACGAAAAGGATGTCATATGAATAGAGAGATCAAACTTTGGGGAGAAGGTAAGATCAAAGAATGGCTGGAAGAACTTAGAGATCAAAAGCAATTAGGTTTAAATACTGTACTATCTGAACCATTCCTTGAAGAACTTATTCAATATAATGACAAAGGAAACTTTGATAGGGTTATGGCATTTATGCAGGTAATGGTCTATAGAGAACAATTGTATAATATACAAGTAAAGAAGAAAGAGGATGTTGAAAAGAAAATGAGATTGTTTGATAAACCGTTGTTTAAAAATACAGATGATTCATTTACATTCACGCCTTTAAATAATAACACAACCACATTTATGTTTACTAATTAATATGGAAAGAACAGTCAACTCATTTCCTATCCAAAGACTACCACTCAGTAAAAAAACCGAAGAATGGCGAAAAGACTGCGTGGATTACATTATTGGAATATCTGGCATAGCTTCGTCCGAAAGTATACCTGATGAAGAAGAAATGCAAAGCTATTATGATTTATATAATAGTATATACAATGAAAAAGACCTAAAGTATGTTACAAATCCTTTCAATCAAGATGATGGCTTTCCAGCAATGGCACAGGATTATAATATCATACGTCCAAAAGTAGATCTATTATTAGGTGAAGAAACAAAACGTCCATTTAACTTTAGAGTGTGCCGTACTAGTGATATTGCTAGTAGTGAAGTACAAGACAAAGCTAAACAGATGCTGTTGAATTATATGCAAGCTGCTATGCTTGCTAAATTAAGCCCAGAAGATCAAGCTAGATTTCAAGAAGGATTACAAACAGGCGAAATTCAAACACCAGAACAAATACAGAAGTATTTAACAAAGGATTACAAAGATGCAGCAGAAACAACAGCATATCAAAGCTTATTATTCTTACTTAAGAAAGAAAACATTTCTCATGAATTTATGAAAGGCTTTAAAGATGCACTTGTTGCAGGACTTGAAGAGTATTACATAGGAATTAGAAATGGTGAACCAGTTATTAAAAGAATCAATCCTAAAGATTTTAAGTATCCTGCAGAAGAAGGCATTGAATTTATTCATGATGCATCTTGGTGTTGTTATAGATCATTAATGTCATGGAGCCAAATATATGATCAGTTTTATGATAAACTGGATGAAAAGCAATTAAATGAATTGTTAGAAATAGTAGATCAAAAACCTACATCTGGATTTGGTCCAGACAAAAGTCCAGTAGATGATTTTGTTCATTATAACTTAAAATCATACAATAAATTACCAGACCATAATCCTTATGGAGATCCAGATAACATTGTAGTTTATCATGTATGCTGGAAATCACTTAAAAAGATAGGGTTTGTTACAATAATAGATCCTGAGACAGGTATGCCGGATGAAATACAGGTAGATGAATATTATAAACCTACTGGTGAAGAAATCAATGTTGAATGGAAATGGATTATTGAAGCATGGGAAGGATACAGAGCAGGCGATGATCTTTACTTTGGTATGCAACCATTAGAGTACCAATTCCGTAGAGGAGATAATTTAAATAGTGCTAAATTACCATACACTGGTGCAGCTTATAGTAATACAAATACTAAAGCTAAATCATTAGTTGCTATCATGAAACCATTACAATACATGTATATCATACTTTGGTATCGTCTTGAAATGGCAATAGCTAGAGACAAAGGAAAAATACCTGTAATAGATGTTACTCAAATACCTAAGAGTATGGGTATAGATGTAGATAAGTGGATGCATTACTTAGGGGCACTTGGCGTAGCATTTGTCAATCCATACGAAGAAGGTTGGGACATTCCTGGTAGAGAGGGTGGTAAACCATCACCATACAATCAGTGGACTTCTATTGATGCAAGTATGTCTAATACTATTAATACGTACATTCAATTACTTGCAAAGATTGAAGAAATGGTATCTGAATTGTCCGGAGTAACAAAGCAAAGACAAGGATCTATTTCTAGTAATGAGCTAGTAGGTAATGTAGAAAGATCTGTAGTTCAATCTGCTCATATCACTGAACCGTGGTTTTGGTTGCACAATCAGATTAAAACGCACGTATTGTCAATGTTATTAGATAGTGCTAAGTTTGCATGGAAAGATGACAAGAAATACTTAAATTATATATTTGATGAAGGTACTAGAACATTCTTAAGAATGGATGATAATTGGTCATATGAAGACTTTGATATTTTTGTAACCGATAGTACTAAAGAAAGTCAAGCCATTGAACAACTTAAGAGTCTTGTACAGCCAGCTATGCAAAATGGTGCATCATTATTAGATGCTGCTGAAATATTTACTAGCGACAATTTAAGTGTAATCAAATCCAAATTACAAGACATAGAAAACAACAGATTGGAGCAACAACAAGCAATGCAAGAACAAGAAAATCAACAACAGCAACAGCTTGTTGAAATGCAGAATCAAGTTAAGGAAGAAGAGCTTATGCTTAAAGAAGCTGAACTTGATCTTACTAAATATAAGATTGATCAAGATAATGCTACTAAGATTACTGTAGCTCAATTAAATGCATATAGAGGATCTGAAAATATGGATCAAGATATGAATGGTGTACCTGATGTAATTGAAATTGGTAATCAAGAAATAGCTAGACAAAAAGCTGTATCTGATGCTATGAGCAAACAAATGGATTTAGCAAACAAGGCTAGAGCTGAAGAAAATAAGAAAGAACTTGAAAAGCGTAAAATTGCTGCACAAGAGAAAGCTGATAAGTTAAAAGCTACAATTGAAAAAGAAAAGATAGCTCTTGAAAATAGAAAATTGCAAGAGGCTAAGAGATTGCAGAAGATGAAAGATGATGCGGCTTATAAGAGAGAACAATTAAAAGCAAAGACTGCTTTAAAAAATAAAGTAGTTGGTGAATCTAAATCTAAAAAATAGGAGGACTAATTATGGCGTGTAAGGGAGGCTCTAAAAAGGGCGGAAAAGGTAAACCGGGTAAGACAGGTAAGTAAATATTACTAGTATGAAATGGAAAGATCTATCTCTTAAAGAGAGAAAACAGATATATGATAGTGTCAGGGTGAATAACCCTGATGCTACATATTTTGATATTAAAGAGCAATTTGATTCTATTCCAGAGTATGAAGATGGAAAAGCTGGTTATACTCCAGAAGAAAGGGCGTGGGTTGCTAGACGTACAGTAGAATTAGGAATGGAAGGAAAACCTGCACCACAAGATTCTTTGTACACTATTGTAGATCGTGCAAAAGTTCAAAACAAACCTAAAAAATATGATTTTGGAATATATGAGAAATCCGACATCAAATAAAATGGTTAAGAATCAATATGATTTATATAGAAATAAAAACGAGTATATTGATAGATTGAACAAACTAATTCCTATGGAAATTTTAATGCCATTAGGTGGTGCTGGATTTGTAGGTTACGAACTAAATAAAGAATAATCAATATGGAAAATTTATACCCAGTATACCCAATTCCATCTTATAAAGATGGAGGTATACATATCAAGAAAAAGAACCGTGGTAAGTTTACGGCAGCAGCCAAAAGAGCAGGGATGGGTGTTCAAGCGTATGCCAAAAAAGTATTAAAAGACCCAAATGCAAGCCCAACTTTAAAGAAGAGGGCAAATTTTGCTAGAAATTTTGGAGGCAGAAAGAAAAAATAACAATTACAATCTAATTATAATTAATTATGGAAAACAATAGTAACGATACACTATTTGGATTTACAGCTATAACTGATATGTTTACTGAACAAGTTGGCAACAACATTCATCAAGATGATGATATTGATGATGAAGAATTAGAGAGACTGAAACAAGAGTCTGTTAAAGCTAGACCTGCTACTCCTGGATCTAAGAACAAGAAGACAGAAGAAGAGGAAAAAGTAGAGGAAGAGGAAACTGAAGACATCGAAGAGGAAGAAGTAGAAGAGCCTAAGAAATCTAAAAAAGCTTCTAAGAAAAAGGATAAAGAAGAAATTGAAGAAGAGGAGACTGAAGAAGAGATTGAAAAAGAATCTGAGGAGGAAACTGAAGAAGATGAAGTTGAATCTAAACAAGTATCTGCTTTATTTGATGCAATTGCTGAAGAATTAGAATGGGATTTTGATGAAGAAGAGGAAGAAGAAAAACCAAAGACCGTAGAAGAATTGGTTAAGTATTTTAAAGAAGTAATCGAAGAACAATCTACTCCAGAATATGCAAGCGAAGATGTTGCAAAATTAGATGAATTTGTTCGTAATGGGGGTAAGTTAGAAGATTATTTCTCTATTACTCCGGACATTGATGTTGACAATGTTGATATTGAAAATGAAAATGAGCAAAAGATAGTATTGAGAGAGTTACTAGCTAGAAAAGGTTACAGTGACAAACAAATTGCTAAGAAAATCGAAAGATTTGAAGATGCTGGAGTATTAGAAGATGAGGCTAGAGATGCGGTTGAGGAACTTCAAGAGATTGTTGCAAAAGAGAAAGAAGAGCTATTAGAGCAACAAAGAATCAAAAAGGAGGAAATGGTGCAGCGCCAACAAAAGTTTTTTGATGACGTTGTCGGTGAAATAAAGTCCTTGGACAATATACGTGGTATCAAAATACCAGCTAAGGACAAGAAAGAATTATTGGCTTATATATTTAAAGCCGACGCTAGTGGAAAAACTCAGTACCAAAAAGACTATTCCAAGAGCGTAAAGAATTTAATAGAGTCAGCTTATTTTACAATGCGAGGTGACACTTTGTTAGATGCTGCCAAAAAACAGGGTACTAGCTCTGCTATTAAAAATCTGAAAAATAGTCTCAGATCAACAGGCGTTAGTAAAGGTACTAAGAGAATTAATACAAGTTCATCTAACTCTATTTTTAGTCGTGCAGTACAACTACTTTAATTAAAAATAAATTACTAACATTTATATGGATAACGGAATTTTAAATAATTTACAGATCGGTAGAGGTAAATGGTTCTCAGATCTTGTTGATGAGAATATGATTTCAAATGCAATGCTTACTAGACCGTATGAAGTAACCCGTGTTATTTCTTATGTATTCGGTTCTAAAGATGATGGTTATAGCACTTCTTTGGATGCGATTACTGGTGGTCTTGGTAATGTAATGACAATTGACCAAAGAGACTACGAATGGTCTGTAATGATCGATAGCGATAGAGCTGTGACAATTCGCTCTGCAAAATGGCAGGGAACAGAAATCACTGCTACAAATGCTAGCACAGTTATGGCAGGTTTGGGTAACACACCTATCATGTTGTGGTTAGAGGACAAATGGTTTGGTCCTGGTGCAATTTTGGAATTTGATAATAGAGAGTATCAAGTACGTGTTTCTGGTGCTCCTTATCAAGATGGTAATGAATGGGTTTATACTTGTTTCATTGCAGATGGTCAATCTAATTCTTATATTCCTGGTGAATATTTGTTAGCTGGTCGTCAAGTATCTCGTTTAGCTTCTGCTTACGAAGAGTACAGTGAAGAGGGTGATATCCTGAATTATAATACTCATTTCAAGATGAGAAACTTCTTGTTTACGACTCGCTTGGATTATGATATTACAGGTACAGCTTATTCTACAGTACTTTGGATTGCTTTGAAAGATCCTAAAACTGGTAAGACTTCTTACTTGTGGTCTGATTATCAGGAATGGAAGGCAATGCGTGAGTGGTCTAAGAGATGTGAGAGAATGATGGTTTACTCTAAGTCTAACGTAAATAAAGATGGTTCTACTTCATTGTTAGGTACGAACGGCCGTCCGGTTTACATTCCTGCAGGTTTGTTGCAACAGATTGCTCCGTCTAACAGACGTTACTATACTGAGTTGACTCCGGAGTTGTTGGAAGACTTCTTGTTTGACTTGTCTTACAATATCTTAGGTACTAACGAACGTAAATTTGTTGCTTTGACTGGTGAAATGGGCATGAAAGAATTTGACCGTGTATTGAAACAAAAAGCAGCTACAATGAACTTGATTGATACGAAGTTTATCAGTGGTTCTGGTCAGGCTTTGGTTTTAGGTGGTCAGTTTGTAACATACAAGATGACAAATGGCATCGAGTTGACATTGAAACATTTCCCGTTGTATGATGATCCTACTTATAATCGTTTGTTACATCCGGTATCTGGTAAACCACTGGAATCTTATAGAATGACATTCTTGGATCTTGGTAGACGTGATGGTCAAGCTAATATCGTTAAGGTTGTTCGTAAGGACCGTGAGATGGTTATCTGGAATACTTCAGGTTCTGTAGCTCCGGGAACTGGTTACTCTAAGAATAAATCCACAGTAAGATCTAATGCAAAGGACGGCTATTCTGTACATTTCCTCGGAGAAATGGGCATAATGCTTAGGGATCCCCGTGCATGTGGTGAGCTCATAATGGAGGTAGAGGATTAATCAGTACACCTTTTATGGAACAAATTACTAATCCTTCCGTTAAAGTGTCAAATAAAAATCTATTGACATGGAAGAAATTAGAAATTTTGATATCTATAAAGCAACCAACAAATTAAATAATAAATATTATATTGGCGTAACCACTCAAGGAGTAGGCGCTAGAATGAAAAAGCATCTTTATAAAGCTTTGAGTGGTTCACAATATAATTTTCATAAGGCGTTAGCCGAATTAGGATTAGAACAATTTACAGTAGAAGTTGTAGATTCTACAGACGATCTTGAAAAAGCAAAGGAATTAGAGAAATTTTGGATTGAGAAATTACATTCTAACAATTCCGAGTATGGGTATAATAGTGATTGTGGTGGGGATATAATGTTCCACACAGATGAAACAAAGGCTAAGATATCCGCAGTACACAAAGGTAAAGATATGTCTAAATTTTATAACCCCGTACTACAGTATTCGTTAAATGGTAAATTTATTTGCGAATACAAAAGTGTAACAGAGGCAGAAGAAAAATCTAAGATTTCAAAAGCTTCTATATTGCGAGTAATACGTAAAGATATAAAAACCTATTCCAAAGTAAATCCGTATATATGGGTTTATAAAAAAGATTATCCATCAATGCCTTTAGAAATAGATCCTACAGACTGGAAACCAAAAACTAGAGTAAGAACAGTATCTGAAAACTTCCTTAAAAGAAAAGCAAACTTGAAAAGAGCTGGAAAAGAATTTGGTTCTAAAATTGCTCCGAAAGCCGTAATACAATATACTAAAGACAATGTGTTTATTGCGGAGTTTCATAGTATATCAGAAGCAGTAAAACAGACTGGAATTTGTGCAAATACAATAACTAAATACTGTAATGGTAGTAATGATGAAAAATTGAAAGATCCTAAGTTTTTGAAAAAGATAAAATATATCTGGAAATATAAAGAATAAAATACTATGGATATTATATTAAAATTCGCCCGTACAAATCCATGGGCTGGAATAGCTAAGTATAAGAATTGTAAAGATTATATCAGTACTTACTGGACAAGATCTGGTAATAGATATACTGGTTTAACCCCAGAAGATGCTAGACGTTTGGAGAAAGAAATGGGATATGAAGAAGGACATTTATCTCCACAAAGTGGATTCTGGAAAACATATGCAATCGGTTTAGGCGCAAGAGATAAAGTTTTACATACAGAAAGGCCTGAAGATGAACTTGCATATTTATTTTTAAAAGGACACAAAAGAGTAGCAAATGGAATCAATAATCTTAAGCCTACTCATGATTATGTTCTTGTAAATAAAGAAATTGAGGCTGAAGAAGCTAACAAAAGAAATAAAGCTAAACGTGAGGCATTCTCTGAATTTAATAAGATGTCAATTGAGGAAATGCGCAAATGTTTACGCTTATATGGTCACAAGACTGATAATATCAGTAATGAGCTAGTTGAAAGTAGTTTATTTGATCTCATTGAAAACAATCCTGATAAGTTCTTCTTGATTTGGGTAAACAACAAAGTAAGAGATACTCAATACATTATTGAAGCAGCTATTTCAAAGAATGTAATTCGTAAATCTAAAAATATCTATTACTATGGTACTGACATCATTGGTAGAAGTTTAGAAGATGCTATTGCTTCATTAAATGATAAAAAGAATCAGGATATCAAAATGACTATACTTCAAGAAATCGAATCTAAGTAAAAGTAAACATGACAGTATTAGAAGCACATATAGCGTTTAAGATTGAAGCAGATAAAAATGCCGTTAATATTGGTATATCTGGTTGTCCATCTTTCTTACCTGAGGAAATTGATTATTGGTTATACACAGCGTATCTAAGTAAGATAGCTACCAAAGCTACTGGGAACAATACTCTTAGAATACCATTTGAAGGTAATGTAAAAAGAGTAGCAGACTTAGAAGGTTTAGTAAAAACTGATAAGGGATTGTCTTTACTAAGTGAATCTATAAGTAATAGACTTACTATGAATAATTTCAAATCTAGTATTACTTATGGTGATGATACTCAAGATAAGCGTATGTACTTCTTAGAAGGAATTTTACATTTTGGTAGTAATAAAATAGCTACAGTAAAACTTATTAGTCACGAACAAGCTACTAGATTCTTAGAAACTTACAACAACAAACCTTGGATTGAAGAACCTGTAGCAATACTGGAAGATAATAAGTTAATAGTATTTATAGATAGGGATCTTATGGTAGGTCCCTATACTATAGATATTACTTATCTAGCATACCCAAGAAAGATTAATAATCAAGATATTACGTCTACTCTAGATGAAATTCCAGAGTATATGCAATATGAAGTAGTTAAATTAGCTGCTGACATGGCAATTGAGAATATTGAATCTCCAAGAACTCAAACACATCCACAGTACGTAGCACAATTATCAGAGTAATATGAGTAGTAAGGAAATGCAAATGGAATTCGAGAGACGAATTCAACTTATTAGCCCAGATCTTATTGTAGATGAGAAACCTAACTCTGATCTTATATTTTCAATACTAAATGAAGCTCAAGATAGGTATGTAATGATGAATTATGTTGGTGATGACCAAATGGAAACTGAAACTAACATACATACTAGAAATACAGACTCTATTAAAAGTTTATTAGTAGAAAAAGAGTTAACTGCAACAGGTACTACTCTTAATGGTTTTACAAGATACAGATTACCATATGTATCTACTGAAGAATATTTCTTATATGTACATTCCTTTAGTAAAGTAAAGGGTACTTATAAACAATATAAAGATTTTGTTAGAGTAGATAATCAATTGGTTAAGTATAGAGATCTTGGTAAGTTTATTAAAACAGCATACAATACTCCTATTATTAGGCAACCTGCTGTTGCATTAGTATCAGATCCTACTACTAAATATAACTATATAGAAGTAGCAGTAGATGCATATACTACATTAGGTAATGTTACATTAACTTACTATAGGAAACCATTAAGATTTAATACTACTGATGGAGCTAGTAAATGTGAACTACCAGAATCAATTCATAGTGAAATTGTAGATTTAGCAGTTAATATGTTTATTACTGAAGGTAAATATAGATTACAAGTAAAACAACCAAATAATCAACAATAATGAAGTATATTGAATTACAAACAGCATTTGAATTAGAAATAGATCAATTAGATGACAATCTAACAAAACCTACTACTTCAGATATTGAGTATTGGTTAATGGCTGGGTTAGATAAATTTATTAAAACTAGATATTCTGGTATTAATTTCAAACAAACTGGATTTGAACAAGATCAAAAAAGAATTGATGATCTTCGTACATTAGTTACTAGAAAATCTTATCAATTTACTACATATCCAGAAGAGTATACAGTTACTCTGCCAGATGATTATATGTTTACTGTAGGAGAGACAGCTGTAATATTTAGTTACGATCATTGTTGGCCTGTGGGCCCAAGTGGTCAACCAAGAACTAAAAACACAGATGTGTTAGAAGCCACAGTAGAAAACATAGACAGACAAAGACAAAATACTTTGTCAGAATATAGATTACATGGTAGATCCGCCAGACCATTAAGATTATATGAAGGAAATGAAATTCATTTATATACAGACGGAAATTACAATATAAGAAATTATATTCTCACTTACTTGAGAACTCCTAAAAAGATTAGCCTTACTGATGCACCATTTGATGAGTACACAGATATGCCAGTTGCAACTCACAATGAGATAGTTAAGTTAGCGGTAGAGTTGTATTTGGAAAATAAGGCTAATCCAAGATATCAATCGTATATGAACGAAGTTAGTACAATGGAATGATTATACGAATAGTTTAGTTTGACGAGGAAATCTGAAACACGAAAGTAGAAGAACTAATCAAAATGTTAAGCTAGACGTCTATTTAAGTTTAACAATAAAAAACAATAATTATGTTACAACATGTGAACACAGTACTTATTGGTACTGAAGCACCTGCATCTTATACGACAGCAGATGCATTGACAGAAGGTCAGATCGCATTATTTGATCAAAATAGAGCAATTGTAAAAGATGCAGCTGGTGCTAAAGCTGCTAGTTCATTGTATATTGGTGTTTGCGAAGGCAAAGAAGATGTTTACAATGAAGCAGGTACAAAGTCAACTAAGTCAGTTATTCGCTTCTCAATGCCTATCATGAAAGGTTCTAAACCTCACATGGTATTTAGTGAATATGTAGCTGCAGCTGAAGATAAAATTGTAATCACAGCTACTAATGTTACTCCGGAAGTTGGTCATCGTTATGTATTACGTTTAGTGTACAATGACATCTATGAGGCACCTGGGCAATTTACTCATACTTATGAAGTAATTGCAAAGAGTACTAATGCAACTGATTTGATTACAGCTTTCAAAAACAAAATCAACAAACACAAAGAAGCCAGAGTAGTAGCAACTAGTGATGCTGCTGTTCTTACATTGAATGCTAAGGAAATGCCGTACAACGAAGGTATTATGTTAGACTCAAATTATTCTCAGGTTTCTGTGGAAGCATTTATGTGGAAAACTATTCCTTCCGGTTTGTTGAGTAATGTAATGTATCCTATTGCCAATTTAACGATTGCTAAAACTCAAGGTACTCCAGGTAAGGGTAATCCGAAAATTGTTCGTGATCGTGAAAATGCAGCTCTTGGTTACAGAGGTATCACACACCGTGCAAATGGTATATATCCGTACATTGCTCCTGAGTTGAAAGCCGATTTAAGTGCTACTTACGATACATTGTCTATCGAATGGGATAATAAATATCTTAGTGATGATAATCAATATATTAAAACAACTCCATTAGCTTGTGAATTGTATGTAAATGCTGGTGAACTTGATGACTCTGCATTTATGACAGCTTTAAAAGCTTTTGTAGAAGTTGCTTAATCAAAAAATATAATTCAAACCAAAAAGGGGATTGGGAGTAATATCCCTTTCCCCTTTTATTTTATATACGATTGATATGGAAATGAATGAATCATTGTATTATGCAGAAATAAAACTGCTAACTACGTATTGCCATAACTGCCTAGATAACAAAATGAAGGATAAAATAATGATGTTTCTGTTTAAGAAAACACTTTATGATAATGCTACTACTTTGAATCTTACAGATGATGCAGAACAGTATTATAATGAAATGCTGAATTTACTTGATATGAGAACGTGTAATTGTACTATTGATGACTGTAAAAATTGTAAAGATGGATATTGCGAATTATGTAAATAAAGTTGGTAAATTGGTTAATCAGTCTACAAAGTACAATGTAAAATTGGATAGAGTTTCGATTACAAATCTAGTACTATTGTTGCATTTAGATAAATTAGCTAAATGGGCGGCTAATAATTTAAATGACGAAGAGTTTCCTATTACTCAGGACGACGTAGATAAAATTATAGGGTATCTTCATTGCTTAAAAAAACAAATGAATTTCTATCCAGAAAAAGATATTGATTCTGATTGTATATTAACCGAAGTTAAGGAACATATAATCCAAGAGTAATATGAATAAGAAGATATCACAATTTGAACTAACAACTAAACTGCAAGAGCAAGACCTCATTACCCTTGTACAAGATGGTAGTAATAAAAATATTACTAGTGGAAGTTTTACTACATCACTATCAGGTACATTTGCCACTAATGAGAGAGTAGATGCTGTAGAAGAAGATGTTGAGATACTAGATACTAAAGTAAATGATAATTATAAAGATCTTAGTAATAAGATAGTAGAAGGAGATACTAGTGTAACTACTAATCTTAATAGTACTATCACTAGTTACTATGATGTGTTAAATAATAAGATCATTACATTAGATACTAAGCATGACACCGATATGTCAGAGATTGGTGGTACTATGCAAGAATGGATAGATGATATTGATAATAGATCTACATTACAACAATTACAGGATGCTCTCAATAGACTTACTGTGGCTGAAAACACTATTACTGCTTTAGCAGAAGTAATCGCTAATGGCGGGGGTAGTAGTGGTGATGTACCAGGTTATCATACACAACCTTCTAGTACTATTACTTCTTTACAAGGATATTATAAAGGAATAAGTGCTGATCCCTTAGTAAGTACTGATACATTAAATCAAGCATTATCTAAACTTGAAAATCAAGTAGAAGCAGTTGCAGATGGATCTGGTTCTTTACCTGTAATCAAAATGGGTGAAAGTACTACACCTACTGATAGCTATATTTATACTGCCGGTAAAGTAAAACAAGACTATGTATTTAAAAGTGGGGATACTGTACCTGGAAGAATAATATATACTACAGGTATACAGGGAGGGCAAACATTCCGTTCTGGTTGGGATGGAGTTGGAGCTAGTTTGTATCCATCAAATTCTAAATGGAATCTAGAATTAGATAACCTATTTGTTAGAGGTAATATGACAGTTAATGAATTAACTGTAAATGAAATAAAAGCAGTAGGTGGAGATATTTTAGTTACATTAGGTGATATGAAATGTATTAAAGTAGAGGAAAAAGTTAATGGATACAAATGTTACTTTGATACAGAAGATGGCACCAAGTATAATGAATTTATTGTAAACGACCAAGCAATATGTCAAAAATTTGATGGACATAATGTAAAAAGATATTGGAGAGCCGTAACAGAAGTAGGTAGTGATTATATATTACTATCTAAGGATGTGTGTGAGCCTGGCAGTAGCACACCTTCTGCAGATGATGAAATATTATTATTGGGTCATCGAGTAGAAGGAGATGCGGAATATGATAAACAAATGGAAGATAGACGTAACGCTATTTTCATTTCCGCAAAAGGATCAAATGCTCCAAGGATTGCCTTTTACTCGGGAATTAATGATTTTACTTTGGAAGGCAAAGATAAAACAGTAATTGGAAAAGATAGTAAATTTGTTGGTACAATTACAGTAGTATCTAAAGATGGAACTGAAACTGGTATTCCTATTTATAGAGGAACTTGGTCGGTAGATAAGCAATATTATTATTATGACTGTGTAACATATAATGGTAGTACTTGGATAGCCACTCAAGACAACATTGGTAAAGAACCGAAAGAAGGAAGTCCTTATTGGACAATTTATATTGCAAAAGGAGAAAATGGGCAAGCTGGTGATGATGTTGCAAAATGGGTAGAAATTGTTGGAAATAGAATGTTTCTGTATGATTCCCCAGACTTTTCTGGTACTCCCACTCCAGTTAATTTAGGATTAAACGCAAAGACATATGGAATTGTGCAACCATCATATCAATGGACAAATGTAACAAACAATAGTGAAATTGTTGGGTATGGTAATTCTTTAATAGTTACACCAGATATGATTACTGACAGAACTGCTGTTTTTAGATGCACCGTAACTGATAATGATACTCAAGCGACTTATTATGATGAGATGCAAGTTGCTAAATTAGCAAATGGTGCCGAAGGTCTAGATGCGTATTATATAGACTTAACAAATTATTCCGCATCTGTTCCATTTGATAGTTCTGGTAATATACTAATAGACCCATCTACAATATACACTGATGTATTTGCATATCATGGAATTACTCAAATACCAATTATTTCCATGACAGCTAAATTTACTGAAGGTTCTGGTACATGTGAAGTTAAAGATAATAGAGTATCTTTAAAAACATTAACTTCTACTAGTGCAAGAATAACTCTTACAATTGAAGTAGACGAAGGTGTAACAGTAACCAAAGATTGGTATATTAACCAAAGTAAAAATGGAGAAGATGGCTTCAATGGAGAAGATGCTGTTAGAACATATTTAACTGGAGAACAATTTTTTCACTACGCAGAATATGCAAAAATACCAACTCCTCAATCAATAACATTAAAGATGGATACCACATTAATGGATGTAGCTTCGTATAAGTGGTATTGGAAAATATCTGGTACTTCTGAATGGACTTTGCTAGAGGGAGAAACAAAATCTGAATTAGTTGTAGTTTATAATGGAGTATATTTCCAGACAGGTGAAGATGAAATTACATTTAGATGTGTAGTAACTAGTACTGGGGGGGTATCGTTTGAAGATATAATTACAATAAATAATGTTCGAGATGGAGAAAGTGCGTATAGAGGAGCATTAGATAATGAAAGTATGACAGTTCCAGCAAATTACGAAGGTGTTGTCAGTGATTGGTCTCAAGCCACTACTTATGCTCACTTAAGAAGAGGTGGCACAAAATTTAATAATACTGAATATACTCTAACTTCTTCCCAGTTAAGTGGTGTAGGTACATTAAGTATAAATCAAGAAAAGAAACAGATCACTGTCAATAGTTCCAGTATCCCAAATAACTATGTTACTGTGCAGTGGCAAATAAACTTTGTGTACGAAGGAATAACTGTAGATACAGTAGTGTTATCTTTAGTAAAGAATATTACTGGAAAAGATGGAAATGTTGGCAATTCTTCTATACAAATTTATTGTAATACTAATTCCACTCCAACACGTCCTACTTTTACAGAAATGATTTCTTCTAGTGGTGGTACTTCTGGTTCTTTTGCATGGTATCCAGATCCCACTAATAGTACAACCACTCTAACTTGGACAAGTACAGGATATCTTAATCCAAATACAAATAAAATAGATCTACTACCCGATAAATCGGGTTACAGGTGGACAAAACCTATTATTTTTTCTCCATTGAATGGAGAAAATGGTTCAGATGGTAGAGGTGTGAAAAGTGTTACTATGCAATATTACAAATCTACTTCACCAACCAGTTTATCTGGAGGAAGTTGGAGTTCAAGTGCTCCTGCAGCAGAAAGTGGATATTGGATATGGACTAGATTATATATAGTATTTGATGATGGAGATTATTCATATACAAGTGCAGTGTGTACTACAGGTGCAACAGGAAGTGATGGAGATTATGGCCCGGGTTTAAGTTATCGTGGTGAATACTCTTCAACTACTAACTATGCTTGGACAACAAATTCTCAGGGAAACGTAAGAGATATAGTAAAGTATAGTGGTTCGTTTTATGCAGTGAATAGATCTAAGAAAGGTGCTGGTGCGTTTAGTGGAAAAACTCCAAGTAGTAATGCAGGTACAGATGGTGGCAATTACTACTGGGTTAAATTTAATTCATTTGAAAATGTAGCTACAGATTTATTATTCGCAGATAAAGCAACTATTGCAGGATGGGATTTTTATAATACTAATATTCAATCTCAATCTGGTACAATGCGATTAGATGGTAGAACAACTGCTGCCGTTACAAGTAAAATTCATTTAGCAATAGGATCTAATGCGGCATCTTCACCTGGATCTGCACCGTTTAGAGTAGATACTAGTGGTCAATGTTACACATCAAAGCTAAATGCAGTAGGTGGTACTGTAGGAGGATTTGATATTTCGGGAGGTAGAATGACAGGTTCTAATTCAGATAGTTATGGAAACAAGTTCACATTATCTCCTACTATGACTATGTATGGTAGTTATGGAATTCCTTCTGCTGCTGTTGGTTTTGGTTTGTCGGCGATTCCGGCAACCACTGGTCAGACATGCCCTGCAGTAGTATTAAATACTTTAAATAGTAGAGAAGGTGCTACAAATGGTTTTACTCTCATATTATATAATGGATCTGCTAGATATAGTAATACCCCACAACGTTGGTTAAATTGTCAACATTATACTAATTCAGGATGGGGATCTGGTTTTTCTGTAGAAAGTAGATACTTCGGAGATTCAAACAATATGGAAAGAACTATTGTCAATTTTGTTCAGTTACCTACTTTAACTCAACTAAAAAATTACGGTTTGGAGTCTAGTAATACTAGTTTTAATGTTAGGGTAAGTAATAGTGGATATTTATATATAGAAGGATAATATGGAACTTAATTTAAAGGAAAGAGCAATTATAATATACAACTTACTTTGGAAATATGATTCTTATGTTAATTTACAAACAAAAGAGTCTATTAAACAAAAAGTTGACTTTACAGAAGAGGAGCTTGAAGGGATTAGCCAATATACTGGTGTAGATGGTAATGTATATACACAGTTTAGTGGTGCCTTGGATCTAGAAACTACCCAAAACTATGAATTTACTGAAAATGAAATAATTTATCTTGCAGATAAAATAATGGTTTTAAATGCAACTAATAGGTTGAATGATGAGGGTATGTCGATGTATGAAAAAATTGAGAACATCTACTCACAAATACAAGCAGAAAAAGGGTTTACAAAAATAGGACCGTGGCAATATGCTAACGCAAAAGAACTAAATAATAACTATTACAATGGTTAAGAATAATGTATATTATGAGTGGTTTGCAAGTATAACCGTACCCAATCCAGATCAGGTTGGGTACTGGGTTGACTTGGGAGCAGATTCAAAAGGTAGAATAATTAAAGTTTACAATCGTGATATAGAAAAATGGGTTGTACTCTTTGATGTAAGCAAAGATGACTATGTACCACCATTTATTGGTTCTAATGGCAACTGGTGGGTAGACAATAGAGATACTGGAGTAAAAGCTACTGCAGAGTCCCCATATATAGGTGATAATGATCATTGGTTTACTTATGATCCTATCAACAAAGTATATGTAGATACAGGTATAGAAGCTCGTGGTCTTAGTGCGTATGATATTGCAGTTAAATTAGGTTTTAAAGGTAGTGAACAAGATTGGATTGATAGCTTAAGTAAAGCATCTGAAGATGCTGCTGTTGCTGCACTAGAAGCAGCTAATAAAGCAAATGAAGCTGCAGATAAAGCTAATCAAGCTGTAACAGATATTGAAGGTATAGTTGATGATGCAATAGCTGCTACTGATAAAGCTGAAGAGATTGTTAGTAATCCACCAAAGATCGTAGATAATGATTGGTGGATTTATGACTACGATACTAAACAATATGTTAATACTGGTATAGCTGCTATTGGTGATGCTTTCACTTACAAGAAGGAATATCCTTCAGTAGAAGCAATGGAAGCTGATTGGGGTACTGCTGATGTAAAGTTAGGTGAATATGTACTTATTAATACTAATAATGTAGAAGATCCTGATGATGCTAAAGTTTACTTAAAAACTCAAGAAGGCTGGAAGTTTATTGTTGACTTATCTGGTATGCAAGGTATTCAAGGTTGGTCAGCATATGAAGTTGCAGTAAAACATGGTTTCGTAGGTACTGAAGAAGAGTGGGTTCAGTCATTAAAACAACCTGCATTAGATGCAGCAGCAGAAGCCTTAGATGCTAAAGCTCAGGTAGAAGCTACTGAGCAAGCTGTTAAGGAAGCAGAAGCATTACGTGTTACTGCAGAACAAGGTAGAGTTAATGCTGAGAATACCAGAGTAAGCAATGAAAATACACGTATCTCCAATGAAGATAGTAGGAAAGCAGAAGAGACTAAAAGGGTAACTGCTGAGAATGAGCGTATTGCTGCAGAGAACTCTAGAAAGTCTGAGGAGGAGATTCGTAAGACTAATGAAGCTAATCGTATATCTGCTGAAAGTGCTAGAGCTAGTGCAGAGACATTAAGAGCTTCTGCTGAAGCTGAACGTAACACAAATGAGCAGAAAAGGATTGAGGAAGAAACAAAGAGAATCAGTTCTGAAGAGGGAAGAGTCGCAGCTGAAACCAAACGTGTAGATAACGAAGATGCTAGAATAGCAGCTGAAACAGCTCGTGATACAGCAGAACAGGAAAGGGAATCAAATGAAGCCACTAGACAGGCAAATGAGGCGATTAGAGAGACTCAAGAGGCTGCAAGGGAAAAGAATACAGCTGATGCTATAACTGCCGTAAATGAGGCTAAAACAGCTGCACAACAGGCTACTACAAATGCAACTACTGCTGCCAATAATGCTAATACTCAGGCTAATAGAGCTAAAGAATATGCAGACAATCCTCCCAAAGTAGGAGATGATGGTTATTGGTATCTTTGGGATGAAGTTAATGATGTATATGTAAACACAGGTTGGCCATCCTCAGGTATTATCTTAAAAGGTAGTCTTGATAGTCCAGAAGATTTAGATACTATAGTAGATCCACAACTTAGTGATTCTTATATTGTTGGTACAGACTTATACTTTTGGAATGGTACTGAATGGGTTAATATGGGTAGATTTCAAGGGCCTCAAGGAGAACCCGGTAAAGATGCTGAACTTAGTAAAGCAGCTATTGAAGCTGTATTAGTAGGTGAAGTAACTACTCATACTCATGATACTAGGTATTATACTAAGGATCAAACTGATGCTAACATAAAGGTAGTAGCAGATGATCTTGCTAACAATTACTATAATAAATCCCAAGTAGATAGTAAATTTACTTCTGTATATATTTTCAAAGGATCTGTAGACACTGTTGAAGATCTTCCTACTGAAGGTAATGTAATTGGTGATGTGTGGAATGTTCGTAAGAACGATACTAACTACGCATGGACAAGTGAAGGTTGGGATGCATTAGGTGGTACTGCTGAATTAGCATCATTGACAGCTAATGGTTTGATGTCTAAAGAAGACTTTGCAAAGTTACAGGGTATTGAAGCAGGTGCACAAGTTAATAAGATTGAGACTATTACTAAAAGAGTAGAACTCAATGTTGTTAATAAGAACGTGACTATTCCAGAGGATATTAAGATCTCAGATACTGAACCTACTGAGGAAGAGATCATGTGGTTAGATCCTAGTGAAAACTATGATTTCACATTTGATGGTTATAGTCAAGCACAAGCCGATGAGTTATTTGTAAAGAAGGAAGCAGGTAAAGGTTTATCTACTAAAGACTATACAGCTGAGGATAAAAAGAAAGTAACTAACTTAGGTAGTTATGTGTCTAATGCTACAGGTGCTACTGCTGATGCTAATGCTGTTGCTATTACTCTGGAAAAGAAAGATCCCACAACAGGTACAGCAGATAGTAGTGCAATAACTATTGACAAAGCTACTACTAGTAAAGCTGGTGTAATGTCTGCTGCTGATAAGACTAAACTTGATGGGTTGAGTAATTACGATGATTCTACAATTACTCAGGACATTACCAATATAAAAGCAAATAAACTTGAGACAATTGAAGTAACCGGTACAGGTAATGTAATTACTGCAGCTACAAAGAATGGTACTAAAATCGCCTTTGCTAAAGGAATCACTGCAATGACTCAAGATACTAGCGATGCTAGATATGTCAAAAAGGCAGGAGATACCATGACAGGTGCTCTTAATATAACGGCTTCTGAATACAATACTGAAGTTTCTTTAGATGGATTAAAATTAGAGACTTCTAAAACCAGTGCTAATGCAAAAGGTTTATTTTTTAGAAATTTTGATAAAACTGGTTATATTGGTGGAATTGGAATGTTTTCTACTGGAAACGGATCTATATATAGAGCTTATAATGCTTATGTAGGATGGGATAATAGTCCTTGGGATAGTGCTAATAATCTTACTGTATCTAAAGATGCATTTACTTATAAGAATAATAAAATATGGCATGCTGGTAATGATGGTTCAGGTAGCGGGTTAGATGCTGATTTGTTAGATGGTTATCAATTAGTTACTATTGGAAATGCTACTGGTCCTCATTCTGTTTTTAGTAGGCCATCTATTGGAAATGGATTCAGATCTTGGCATATAGGTAATTTACCAACTGTAGCTTCCACTGATACTGGAGAAGCTAAAGTAGTATTCAACATTTACGGTTTGACTAACTTTGCTTCTACAGAAGAAATATTTACTACTATTACTGCCAGTACAAGAGGAAAAATTGGAGTTGAGGTTGTAAATCACATAGGAGATGCAAGTCAATATAAAGTTGGTTATGTAGCTACTGATTCAGAAGTACAAATTTGGGTAACAAATCTACAAAGATATGGAGGAACTTCCAGTTTGGATATCTGCGTTAGTAAACAATTTACTTTAGTAAATTCTGTTCAAACTACTGTTCCTGAGAATATTGTATATGTAAATGTAGGTAAAATTGTAACTACTTCTAATCTAGAAGATACTCTAGCATATTGGTATGAAAATAATGAAAATTCTTCATCTACTACATGTGCAACAGGTGGTAACAGAAATGTAATTGAATCATTAAGAAGTAAGTTTAAGAGATGTATTGCTAAACCGTATGGTGATGATGCTGCATTGATTAGTTATTGTAGTGAATCTCATTCCAAGAAATGGCCAGATGGTACAGATATTGTTTATACTGGAATTAAACAAGAAAATATGATGGTTCATTTTCCTAAATACTATCATAAAACTATTGAAAGAAGTCCTGGTATATGGAGAACTTACATATCTGAAATACAAATAGATAATGATTATATAGAGGAACCCGAAAGATTAATAGGGGTATATGAGGCATATAAGTATCCGTCTTATGACTGGTTATGTAGTGACGGTGGAATAGAATCTACACATTCACAAACAATCGCTACATTTGTTTCACAAGCAAAAGTTAATGGTTCTAATTGGGGTATTGTAGATTATAGATCTCATGCAACTATTGCTAGAATGTTCTGTGCTTATTACAAGACTACTAATATTAGTACTTCTAATTCAGCAATACCTTGTTCTGGTGGTACTAAGAGATACAACTATGGTAAAACAGGTGGAACAATAAGTTTAGGTAATAAAGATGGTAAAATAGCGGTATTAGAAGATGCGGGATACTACTCAACTAACTTCTTAGGACTTGAAGACTGCTATTACAGTAAGTGGGAGTTTGTACAAGGAATAAACATTTTAAAAGGTAAATACGTTGTATATGACGGAGGTTCATTCCCAGATAAGGATGTAGCAGAGCTTGAAGTAGCAGGTGCTACTAATATCAGAGTTGCAGGCTATGAACCTAATCCAGCTGCAACTGGAACATATAATGGATGGACTAAAGCCATAGTGCAAGGTAAGTATGGTGATGTACTTCCTACTGCACATGGTGGATCTGAAACTACTTATTATTCTGACTATAGTTGGTTTAATCCAACAGGAAATAGAATCTTTCTCCGGTCGGGTCATTCGGGTAATGGTTCTCGATGCGGGGTCTTCGTGGCTGATGCTGATAAGGCGTCTTCGTATTCGTGGGCGGGTTTCGGTGCAAGATTAGCCTTTTATGGTAAGATCGTTGTAGTTGATTCAGATACATTTAAGAAAATGCAGGCATAGTCCTGAGTAATATAGATAATTAAATATTAATAACAAGGGCGGGATCTAAAAGAATTACTATGAGATGACTTTATAGTAAGACTGCTGTCACATTATTTCATACTTGAAAAAACAGTCAGGTAATTCAGATAATGGTTCTCAATGCAGAGTCTTCATAGCTAATGCTAATAATGCATCTTCGAATTCATAGACGAATATCAGTGAAATTTTGGAACTAACAGATACTTTCAGATACTTTCAAAAATGTTTGTTGAACTTAGATCAGCCTTACCTCTAGGTAAAAGATAACAGGTGCTTTGAAGAGACCTTAGTAGTATTGTGCGAACGGGTCTTACCACCAAAATAGCTTATGAAAAGAATAGGCAATTTATTTAACAGGATAATATCATATGAAAATCTGGTCCGGGCTGAAAAGAAGGCTAGGCTAGGTAAAACTAAAAGATACGGCGTTAAGAAATTTGACAGGAATCCATATGAAAATCTGGTCCGGTTACAAAAGGCATTAATAGAAGATACTTATCGTACTTCGGAATACTGCGTATACACAATCATCGCCGATCGTGGTAACAAAGAAAGAGAAATATACAGGCTACCGTATTATCCAGACAGAATAGTCCATCATGCTATAATGAATGTTATAGAACCTTACCTTGTTAGTAGATTTACTGCAGATACCTTCAACTGTTTAAAAGGAAGAGGTATTCATTATGGAGTAAAGAGATTGAAAAGAGATTTAAAAGCTGATAAAGAAGGCACAAAATATTGTTTAAAATTAGATATTAAAAAGTTCTTTCCTTCTGTAGATCAAGATGTGTTGTACTCACAATTTGAAAAGATATTTAAGGATAAGAAACTATTAAGATTATTACATCATGTAGTTTATTCTACACCAAAAGGTTTACCAATTGGAAATTACATATCTCAATTTGCAGCAAATTTGAATTTGACTTGGTTCGATAGGTGGATTAAACAAGTATTAAAAATAAAATATTATTACAGGTATTGTAATGATATTGTTATATTACACCCAGATAAAGATTACTTAAGATATTGCTTACAAGAGATTGAAAAATATCTAGCTGATAACTTGAAACTAAAAGTAAAACGTAATTGGCAGATATTTCCTGTAGAAGCAAGAGGTATAGATTTTATTGGTTATGTATTTTACCATGATCATACTTTACTCAGGAAAGATATCAAAAAGAAGTTTATTCATAAATTAAGTTATAAAAGTAAGAATAAGAGGTTAACATCACTAGCAGCTTATTGGGGATGGTGTAAATATGGAAACTGTCATAATTTATGGTATCGCTTTACGAGATCTTATAATTTTAAAGATTATAGACAAAAATTATTAAGTAGTTATGGAATTAAAGAAAGTACAAGGTGATCATATACCTGAAGTAATAGAATACCTAGGAATGAATGAATGGGCAGTTAGATGGGATATTGAAGAAGTTAATTCTGAAGATATACATGGTTATGCTTACTATGAATTAAAATTCAATGAACAACCAACTTATGATTCTTTCGTAAGTAAGGTTATCAGAACTAGATATAGTGCAGATAAGGAAGCAGCATTAAAATCTAATATGGTTGAACAATTGCTTAGTGGCAGTCAACCTATTACCAGATATGATGAATGGCAATCTTTTCAAACACTTAGAACAGAAGCTAAAACAATTGGCAAACAAATATTTAATATTTAATTATGGTAATTAAAGTAAAATATAATGGAGAATGGGTTAAAATACCATACTTAAGTAGTGATCATGGTCAGGAACTAGTAGAAGAAGCACCTAAAGATGGTTCACAGTATGCTAGACAAAATGGTGTATGGTCTGTAGTAAATATACCAGAAGTTGACTTTACTGAGGTATACAATACTATTGCTACTAAAGTTGATAAAGTAGAAGGTAAGGGTTTAATATACCAACGAGTTCGGGAACGGCTCGGGAGAGAAGGCATATGTGGTGAAAAACGCTTCCGGCGGTACTCACGCCACGTTGATGGCTAACAGGTACCGTGGCATAGAGAATCCGTTTGGACACCTGTGGAAATGCATTGACGGGGCCAATATACAGGTCACCACGGGCGATGCGGGATTATCCGTATTATGGACTACCGATGACCCGTCGAATTTCAGCGACACCTCTTACATCGGCTATGACAAGAAGGGTAATATCTGCCGTACAAACGGTTATGTCAAGAGGGTGTTGCTTGGAGAAGATGGTGATATAGTGACCACGGAGATTGGCGGTAGCTCCTCTACCTACTGGTGCGACTACTACTACACCTATACATCGATTAACCGCATGCTGATGGTGAGGGTTGGCGGTGATGCGGACCGTGCATTGGATGCGGGCCTCACTTGTGTGGCTGCGAATCTTGCGCCTTCCGATGGGTCTCGTAATAGCAGTTCACGCCTTTGCTTTTTCCCAAAATATAAATCAACTGAAATAACTACAACTACAGAATAATATGAATAGAACACACAGTGATAAAATACCCAGTACAATAGAAAGAGATAGTAATGGTTACTATTTATATAGATGGGATATACAAACGGAACAAAGAAATGAATATATTGGTTATTCCTATTATGAAGTAACTGTATGGCCCACATTAACTGCTAATAAGATATTAGAAACATGCATTAATGAACTATGGGGTACAGATGTTGAAGCAAAGAAATTGAATGACTACAATGCTGCCTTATTAGGGATATTAGATGAAAGTTATATAAACATATATAAAGACTTCTTACAAAAGAGAAAGCAATTAAAAGAGCAAGTAGATTCAGATTTTGTTGCTTATGAACAAATACAAGAGGAATTAAATAGTGGACAAATAACCGCTATTACTTAGGATAGTGTCAATTTGTAAATAAAGAACTTTTAAACCTTATTGACGTTTACTAAATAAACTGTCAAAAGATATCAGAACGCTAGCTAATCTTGTATTGGTTAGCGTTTTGTTTTTCAATCATCCTCTTTCAAATTATTGTAATGTTACAAAAAATAAATAATATTATATTAACAGCTCAAAGTGTAGCTACAGTGAATTACTTTAAAGAATTAGTTAATGACGGACCGATTAAATTTGTTGCCTGTTTACTATCTGGTGCAATGGGTTGGTTATCTACATTCTTTGCTCCAATATGGACAGTAATAGTTGTAGTGTGTGTATTTATACTTATAGATGCAATTCTTGGCACCAAAGTATCAATTACTCATGGTGGTAAGTTTGAATCTAGAAGATTATGGTCTACTTTAAAGAAATTCGGAAATTGTGCAATGATAATTTCTTGTTGTCATCTTATGGACATGGAGATATTAAAGTCGATAGACATGCATTTAGTAGAAGGATTTTCAGGAATTGTTTGTGGAGTTGAGTTATGGTCAATGATCGAAAATTTACAAGCAATTGATCCTACTGGACCGTGGAAAATCTTTAGTAAATTCATACGTAGCAAAGGAGAAAAGTATTTAGACATTACAATAGAAAAAGATGATTTACCAAAAATAAAGAAATTAGTAAAGAAAATAAAATGATATTTTCCAAAGTAAAATTAGCAATTGCTGTTATTTTTAGTTTACTATTGTTTAATAATGTCAGACTTGCTAAGAAAGTAAATGACTTAGATAAACAAGTAGGGATTGCAATGAATAATGCTCAAGTATGGGAAAATATTGCAAATCAAAATAGAAATGAAGCAAGGTTATTGGAATTGACAGTAAATGATTTTAAAAATTCTAACGATAGTCTAATAAAGGTCGCCAGGGATCAACAAAAGAAGCTAAAGATCAAAGATAAGCAACTACGTCAAGTAGCATCCACTGAGACCGTAATTAGAGATACCACAGTAAGAATAATCCCTTCAAAAGAAAAGGATTTCTGTGTAGAGCTAAAACCAAATCAATTGACAACCATCACGGTGGCTAGAAAAGATAGCGTGTTCACACATACTATGGAAATACTAAATCATCAAGATTTATTTGTATACGAAGATAAAGTCTATAGAAGACGTTATAAGAATTGGTTTCAAAGATTAATTCACTTCGATTTTAAAAAAGATAAAATCAGTAAATATCAAATTATAAACTCTAATGATTTAATTCAAGTATTAGATACTAGAGTAATACATATATCAGAATAATTGCAATACATTTCAATTTAGTGTTAATCAATAAATAAATTGAAACTATGCATTTGAACAAATTATTAGAACAAATTAAACGCCATCAATCCCCTACAGAAGCTATAGATAAGTTGGCAACAGCTTTAGAGAAGCATGAAGGTAGCCTGTTGGAGAAAGGCTTCACTATTTTAAAGTCAGAATTGGCTGCAAATATGTATGAAGCTATTAATGGCCCTCATTTTGATGAGGAACATGCTCGCTACGCTGTAGAGGGTATGGAAAATGAGGATGGTACAAAAGGTCCTCACTGGACGGTTGAAGAGACAACGTCCGTTGCCAATCAAATGGGCATAAACTTAAAATCAGAGAAACATAATAAGTGGGACTGGTTTGTTGCTATGAATATGATATATTCAGACTTTTATAAAGCAGTAGTAGCAATGACTGGTAGCGCAAATACCAAATATTTCGCAGAATTAGCTAAAGCTTGGCTTTGTGACAAAGACATTTCAGAAGGCAAGATGTGGCACTACTATGTGTACATTATGTGTGACGACGAAGAAAACGATTATAAAGCATACGAACGTATGCACAGAGATCGTGAAGAAGAATATGGTCGTTATGCAAGACGTTCTGGTAGAATGGAATACGCAAATAAAGAAAACGATTACCGATATCCTTACTCTAAATATTATGACGAGTATGAAAGACCTGGTCGTATCAGTTAATTTGAATCTGACTCAGATGAATGCTGATAACAGATTGTCTATCTGTCAGCAAACTAATACTTTGCAGAACGCTATTACTTCAGGTTTCAATACCTTGTCTAGTGAAAATGCTACAAGATTCAACATTCTTGGTGCTAAGATAGATGCTCAGACTCAGATTATCAATGACAAGTTCTGTCAATTAGAGATGAGAGAAATGCAGAATAAGATCGACACGTTACGTGACGAGAAGAACGCATTGCAATCTTCTGCATTGCTACAACAACAGACTTCTAATATCGTTAGTCAAATTAGACCTTGTCCGGTTCCTGCTTACTTAACATGTAATCCTTATGGATGTAATGGTGGGTTAAATGGATACGGTTACGGTTATCCTTACGGATACGGCGATAGCTGTTGCGCTTAATAAGAAAGGAGGCAATTATGTATCCTTTCGTATTTAATCCATTTGGTAGAAACAACACCGTAAATATTTTAGATCTAGTAATACCTAAAGTAAAAACTATAGCACTAGGTGAGTCCACTGAAAATGTAGTATTAGGTATCTGTCCTAAAGTATGGTGTAGATTACCTAAAGAAGGTGTAATTGTTTTGGAGGTACGCCACACGGCAGAAGCATCGGGAGCTAGTCTACCTGTGTTTATTTCAGTTTCTGGTTCTGTAAGTACTGCTTCTAATACTCACAATATACCTTTAGTAAATGCTTCAAGTGCACCAATTACTGGTTCACAAGTTAGTGCTGGGAACAGATACATCGCATATTTTAATAAATGTGACAATGTAATACAGTTGATGAATTATACTCCTGCACCAGCTGCCTAAATATTAATCAAGATATATGGGCAGCTATGAGAGTTGCCCATATTCTTTAAATTTATAAAGATATGACATTCTCTCAGTTAACGTCGGGTACTAGAATACACGTACTCGAGATAACAGGTACTTTTAAAAAGAACACAACGTACAGTTTAGGAACGGTAGTCAGTGTATCAAAACCCTATGACGAACCAGTGCCACCGACACAATTTCCGATGCCTATGCAAAATAGACGTAAGCTCGTGGATCTAGTGATTTCGTGTGATGGTGAACAAAGAAAACTGTCAGTATCTGAAGATAAAACAATGATGACCGATTCATCCATCGGTCTTACTATAGCCACAGAAAAATCACAAATTGTTAACATGGTTAGACAGTCTCTTGATGATTGTAGAATCAAGAAGGAGAGCCTGAGTAAGATTGATGAGGAGATGAGGAGATGTGAAGACATCTTAAAAATACTTAACATAAATTCGGACATAACAACCAATGTGACAAAAGATTTCAAAGAACTTGATGACTTAAAAGCTGAAGTGAAAGAGCTTAAACAACTTTTACAAAACGTATCTGCTGTTCGTCCGGAAGTAATAAAAAATACTCCACCTAATTCTACTGAAGACAAAAAAGTAGAACCAGAAGGAGAAATAAAAAAAGAAATCTAAAACACAAAGGTTGGCTATTTAGTCAACCTTTTTTATTTTAAACAATATGAGCACATTATACAATAACAAATACGATATCCTAGCTAGTACAATTCAACCCAACCCTGCTTCTGTTAAATATTGGGCAGATTTATCATCTAATGCAAATGGTGGAGATTTGAAATATTTTGACGGTACCAAGTGGGTTTTGGTAAATAACAAAGCTACTGAAGACATTAGTACTTTAAAACAAGATGTGGAAACTCTTAAAGAATCCAAAGTAGACAAAGTGGAAGGTAAGCAATTATCTACTGAAGATTATACGACAGCTGAAAAATCTAAGCTTGCAGGTCTATCTAATTATAATGACGATGAAGTAAGAGAGCTAATTTCAGCTTTAAATCTTGGATTGACTACTCTAGAAGGTGATTATGAAGCTTTGGAAGCAAGAGTTGCTGCATTAGAAACGCCAGCTGCATAAAATGGAATTAAAATTAAATAGAATCTTTCTAGGTAGTTCTGCAACCATTGGAGAATTGTATGTTGATGGGGAACACATAGCAGACACTCTTGAAGATAGAGTAAGACCAGAAGGAGAAAAGGTTTATGGTAAAACTGCAATACCTGAAGGTACATATGAAGTTAAATTAACTTATTCACCAAGGTTTAAGAAAATATTACCAGAGATACTAAATGTTCCCAATTTTAGTGGTATTAGAATTCATAGTTTAAATAAAGCTGAAGAGAGTGAAGGATGTATTGGGGTTGGTGAATGGAATGGCAAAGACACAAATTGGATTTCTAATTCTAGAATAGCTTTTAATGAACTCATGTCTTTACTCCAGAAAGCTGCAAACAACAAAGAAAAGATAACAATAACAATTAATAACTTGTGGAAATGACATTTAATTCACTAAATGCAATTATAGACGATATTTACAACATTCTGAGAGACAACAATGTATCAGAAAGTGAAAATCTAAGTCGTATACAGGTAGAACAATGGATTCATCAATACAGGGCCTATCTAATCAAACAAGATTTGGATAAAGGTAGAGACATAAATGAATCGTATGTTCAAACAATAGGACCATTGCACATTTCTAAAGTACGTAATTGCCCTACAGATGGATACAATTATAAATCTGATGAAGAACTACCAAAGTTTATAGATTTACATTTTGGATCTGGATTGATTTGTGTAAAAGACTTAGATGGTAATTTGATTCAAGTTGGAACTGAAACCAAAGCAAAGTATCAAATTAATAGAAAATATACATGCAATGATTATATTGCATATCTTAAAGGAAATCATTTGTACATAATGGGACCAGAACATCTAGAGTATGTTAGAATAGATGGTATACTAGAGGACCCAACATCAATTGGTGAATGTTTTGATAGGGATGATACACCATATCCTGTTCCTGCAAATATGATACCTACGATTAAAGACATGATCTTTAGTAAGGAATTAAACTTGATGCTGCAAATGCCAAATGATACTACTAACAATAGTACAAATGATGTAAAAGTTCAATAATGGAGACAAAAGCTTATACAGGACACAATTTTTATGATTCATACTTAGAATATGTAGAAGATAATCCACTATATCAAGTTGAATACAGAGTGTTTAGAGATATAATAAATGATTACTTTAAATACCTTAGAGATGAATTAATAGAAAATGGAAAAGAGGTTAAATTACCATGTAGAATGGGGACCATTCAAATAGTAAAACACAAACCCAAAGAGTATACTGGAAAGAGTCTTCGAATTGATTATGCTGAGAGTAAGAAAGCTGGTAAAATTATTTATCATTTAAATGAACATTCCAATTTCTATAAATATAGAGTATATTGGAATAAACAAAATATGATAACCCCAAATAAAACTAAATATCAATTAGTAATGACGAGGGATAATAAAAGGCATCTTGCTCAGATTATCAAAAATCATATTAGAGATTATAGAGAATTATGATTACAAAATTAACTTCAATTAAAACGGTAATTGCTAAGATAATTGCTGATCTAGATTTGAAAGAAGATGACATGAGAATAAGTGACATCAGATCTTGGTGTGGAGAAGCAATTGAAAAGATTGGTGCTGTTACACAATTTATTCCAAAAGTATCTGGTCAAGATGGTACTCCAATTACTAAATTGTGTGGGTATCAAGCATCATTACCATGTGATCTTCATCAATTGCATCAAGTTGCATACTCTTTTAATTGTGATGGACCTTGGTTTCCTATGAGGAAAGCTACAGGTTCATTTGCTGTTTGGGGACATGGCAAATGCTGTTGCAACTGTGACTGTTATGATGAACTTGGACACAAAAAGGAATGTAGACACAACAATTGTTGTGAACATTGCGATCCAAATATGATTGTACAAGAAGATACAATGGTAAATTTAGTAGTAGATATGATTGGTAACATTGATAAAACAGAGGCTTTAGAATTGTTAAACACTAATCAGAATTTACGTACAATCATTTCAAATCTTATAAATGAACGAACATACAATGATGGATTTAATACTGCAAATCCTAGTGGAGGGCTACAATATAGTATTAAACCTGGATTTATAATGTGTAATGTTCCATCAGGTTACTTAAAACTATCCTATAGTGCAATACCTACTGATGAAGATGGATATACTTTAATACCAGATTTAACTTCCTATACTGAAGCTATATACTGGTATGTTACAATGAAACTGAAGTATCCTGAGTATTTGAATGGTAAGTTAAATCGAGAAGTGTACTACGATATTAGAAGATCTTGGAATTTTTATAGAAACCAAGCATATGCTGAGGCATTGATGCCAAATGAAGATGGTATGGAGTCTATTAAAAATAATTGGAATAAAATCGTTCCAGAATTTAGAGATCATAATACTTTTTATTCACATACTGGGGAAAGACAAATAATTTATAACGCAAATGAACGCTACTAGACAAACAAACACATTTGCTGGTGGACTTAACATGGATGTAGACTATTCTGTGTTAAAAGACAACCAGTACATATATGCAGAGAACATTCGAATATTAACGAATGAAGGATCTTCTTTTGCAGCAATGCAGAATATAGAAGGGTTCTTAGCGTGTAGACCTTCTTCAAATTTGTCTGGTGAAACTATTATACACGTTACCACAGTAAGAGATTGGGCGATTGTTTTTACTAAGGTTAATGGTACAAATAACAATAATGTCTATAGAATTGATTTTTCTAGATCCCAAGAGGAACCAATTGTAACAAAAGTAGTAACTAATAGACCTTTAGATATAGAAGTATCATCTAGTAACGTAGCTGCAATTAGCAGTGTATGTAGATGGGAAGCAAGCAACAATGTAAAGGTGTACTGGGCAGACGGACATGCTCAAATTAAAGTAATCAACGTAGATGATGATCACATATCTAGTAATTCATCTATTACTTCGGATACTATAGTAATGCTACCAAAGGCTACATTACCTCCATTTGAATTTAATGGATTTGGGACAGGTAGTTTAGAATCTGGGATGATACAGTATTGCTATCAATTGTTTAAAGTGAGAGGTACAGAATCTGCAATATCCCCACTTACTCCTCTTTATCATTTAAGTGATGGAGATCAGAAAACAAATTATAATGCTGTAAAAGGAAGTTCTAAAGGACAGAATACTGGTAAGTCTATAAAGTTGCAAGTAAGAAACAATAGTACTGGATTTGATAGACTTAGAATAATCTCTTTATTCTACAAGGCAAAGAATGAAGTACCTGTAATATCTATAGTAGATGATATAGTTATTGGAACTGGTTCTGTAATAAACTATGAAGATAAAGGTGGTAGTTTAGTATCAGAATTAAGTATTGATGAATTTAATTCATTAGCTAATTACACATTTGTACCTGAAGTAATAGAATCTAAAGACAATAGATTATTTGCTGCTAATCTTACTGAGGAAACGTGGGATGTAGAATATGATGCCAGAGCATTTAGAGCCAATTCATCTGGTAATGTACTATTACTATCTAATTCTGGTTCTTCATTAAATTTTGCTTTATCTGCGTTAACCACTACAAATATACCAAAGGATCATGATTGTATATGCCCATTTAATGTTGATGGTAGTGCTTATAAATACACTACTTCTCCAACAGGAGGATATATACAAGGTGGAAAGGGTAAGAACGTATCATATAGGTTTATTACTACGGACTTACTAGAAGATGCATCTACCACATCTAGAGGAATGATAGACGAAGAATTTACATTCAATTCTTCTTCAAGATCACTTACTAGTTTAGGTATCAACTATGAAGGTAATGATAAATCAAATACAATAAGCTTATCATCTGGTAACAAAATACCAAACTATTCTAATGCTGAAATAGAATCCAAAGTAAAAGGATATATGAGGGATGAGATTTATAGATTTGGTATAGTATTGTATAATAAGCAAGGTTTGGCATCACCAGTGCATTGGATAGGTGACATAAGAATGCCATCTAATAAAGATACAGGTTATAAGTTTTTTACTTCTAATGAGGCTAGTGATTATGGATCTAATTTATCAGTTGTTACCAAACCACTTGGTATTGAGTTTGAAGTAAAGAATTTACCATCAGATGTAGTAAGATATGAGATAGTTAGATGTGAAAGAACATTGTCTGATAGAACTATATTAGCTCAAGGTGTAGTAAGTTGTATTACAAATTATGACAGAGATTCTAACATCTTAACACCATTCCCATATCTAGCTTATTCAAATAAGCATGGTTACTATGCAAAGACTCATAACGATGGAGATTTTCAATATACTTTTAACTTATCAGATACGCAATCTAATAATTATTTCATGTTCGTGTCTCCAGAGATAGCGATTAACAGAGAAAATGCAGATACGTTAATTGATAAGTTTCAAACAGTTGAAAAGGTAGGGATTATGACATCTCCTATTACTGCAGATGGTAACTGGGGTATTACAGATGGTTCTCTAAAAGTATTAGCAAATGCCAGATCTATAAAGTATGACGGTTCTACAATAAAACCAACTAAATCATTAGGAGGTCAATCTAGTAATGGTTATGTGGCTAATGGAGCCATAGTAATAAACAATGATGATTTTTATTCAGCGTTACTTGCTAAATACTATGGTTTATATGTTGAAAATGGTGTTCAATCTGCTGCAATAGAAAGTGCGAAATATGCAGGACCCAGTAGTCCTTGGTTAACAAATGGTGATCAACCTTGGTATAATGCTGAAGCAATTACTATTGGTGATAAAGTATATTATAACTGGGTGTGGGATAATATTAGAACTGCAGGAGACAGTGAAGTAGATAAGACTGACGCAAATAATGTTAGAAAATACGGTCCTCATGGAATATGTGCCATATTTAAGAGTGATAACATGGTTGCTAATATACCATTAGCTGTAAGTACTTCTAGTTACAGATATGTCAATGCAGTTGTTTTGTGTAATATAAAGCAAAGCGTAAATGCATATGGCGGTAATTCATACTCTGCTATACAGAACTCTGTATATATTACTACTGGTGCTAGCGCTGAATCTAGTGTTTCCACAGTACTGTGCTATGGTGGTGATACATATCTAAACATATTTGATTACAATAACTGTATGTTTAGTTATAACACAGATGATTATTATAACAATAAAGCAAATAGATTGTTCTTAGGGGCTTTCATACCATGCGAGTCAAGTGTTAATCTAGCGTTAACCCATGCTGATTCATCTATAAATAGAACTTATCAAGCTGGTGATGGATATGCTAATCACTTTGTAGAAGACGATATAATTACTGTTGGTGATTTATATACTCAGAACACTCCATCATATGCATACAATGATGCTTACTCTGCTCAACCTAATGCAAAAAAGTTTGTAGCTAAATCTATTTACAATATAGATAATTTATTAACAGATACTCGTATCATATCTTCAGAGCTTAAAACAAATAATGAAGTTACTGATTCATGGACAAAATTCAAAGTAGCCAATTATCTTGATGTAGATACTAGATTTGGACCAATTAATGATATGAAGTTATTTAAAAACAATCTAGTATTCTGGCAAACCGACGCTTTTGGCACAGTTGCAGTGAACGAACGTTCTATTATAACTGATAATAATCCCGGTACTCTTACTCTAGGTACTGGTGGTATACTAGATAGATATGACTACTTTACTACAATGAATGGTGAAAGTCCTAACCAGTTAAGAGCAAACACTCAATCAGATAGTACTGTATACTGGTATGATAGTAAACGTAATGAGATATGTGGGTTTAATGGTCAATTACAAACAGTATCTAAATTAAAAGGGGTTCAATCTTATTTGAATAAGAATAAAGACTTATTTAAAAAAGATCCTATTGCAGTTTATGATAAGAAATATAATGAAGTTCTGTTTACTCTGGGAGATAAAACTTTAGCTTTTAATGAGCAATTAGGAGTATTCACTTCATTTTATAATTACAACCCAGACTATTACGCAGAATTTAGTGATAAACTATACTTGTTCAAATCATTAAAATTGTTTAAGTATAATAGTGGAGATCAAGCAAATCTAGATTCTGACAAAGCAAAGGTATCTGAAATAGAATTTGTAGTTAACAAAGATTATCCACAAACCAAAACATTTGATAATGTTGAATATGGTGGTGATTTTACTACAGATACTAATTTTGATTTGATCTTATTTACTACAAAAAGACAGACTAGTGAAACATTAACTAGTGAAGATATTGATTACAGGGAGGATACTTATAAATTTGCAATCCCTCGTAATTCTTTGAAGCTTAATGAAGTAGAACAACTGGCTAACAAATCATACAAAGATAGGATGAAAGGAAAATATCTTATCTGTAATTATAAGTATGATTGTAATGGTGGTAATGAATTTAAAGTACCATATATTAGCACAGCTTATAGATACTCAATGATATAATATGAAAAAGAAAAACAATAAAAAGACTATACCAGCATATGCGTTTGGCATGGATCAGTTGTCAAACTACCTTGGTGGAGCTAATGTATTTGGCTCTGCCATTTCTGGTTTATCAGAAGAAGGTTCAACAGGTGATGTTGCAGGTAGTACTATTGGCAGTGCAGCTTCGTTAGCCGGTGCTGGTCTCACTGTAGGTGGTCCTATTGGCGCCGCTGTTGGTGGTGGATTAGGATTGGTAAGTGGACTTATTGGTTCAATTAAACGTAAAAAGCAAATGCAAGCATTACGACGCAGAAAGGAAACCCTCAACAAGACCAAAATAGGTATGAATGCTGCAGCTGAAACTGAAGGGGAATATTGGGATAATAATGATCTTGCATATACATTTGAGAATGGTGGAATACTCCCAGACTTAGCGTACTTGGACAATAACGAAGTGGTCAGAGATGACTCTGGTAATATTGTTCAAGTTCCAAACACACAACCTGGCACAGATAATCATCTAGTGGATGCATCTACTTTAGAATCTGTATTATCTGACAAGATTAAAAGACCAGGTACAAATCGTACATTTGCTAAGGAAGGACAAATATTATCTAAAATGACAAAACCTAGCAAAGGCAAAGATATATTTGCTGAAAATACAAACAGATTAAATAAAATAAATGCTAACAAAGCTTATAATAAATTGTTAGCAGAACAAGAAGCCGTTAAAGCTGCAAAGGGTGTTAAGCCCAAAGTAAAAGGAATACCTGCATATGCAGATGGTAAAGGTAAAACTGTAGACGATGTTAGAAGTAAGATGAACGCAGATACATACGCTGCATATTCTGATTTCTTCGATGAACTCGGTACAGGATTAAATAAATTTGGTGAAGCATTGGGGTATTTTCCAAAACGCATATTTGGTCCTCTTATAAATAACAAGGGTATAACTGACGCTGTAAAATCTGCAAGAGATACAAAACCTTCTGTCACTTCTACCAATTACACTGGTGACTCCAACGTTGGTAAAGTATTTAACAGAAGTACATCTATGAATCCTTTATCAATTGGCTCTCCTACTACTGGTGCTTGGTTTTCATATCCAACACAAATGATAGATGCAATCACATATGCAAACGATGAACCAATCGCTGTTGATATACCTCTTTTACCGATTGAATCTGAACCAACTTTAACAAACACGTATACAAATGCATCGAATAAACAAGTTACAAAAACCCCTAGTACTACTGGTTCTGTAACCACCAAACAGACAACCAAACCTAACATTACTAAAACTACTACTCAAAGATTATCTGAACCAACAATACCACTAGTAAACACTAGTATGGCAATAGATTGGGAGGATATTGTTACTCCAGTAAATATACCAACGTCTGCAGATGAAGCTACTAAGAAACGTGCACTTGGTAAACCAAAAAGTGGTTATTCACCAGATTGGTTATCATTGGCTCCTACAGTGTATAATACTTTACAATCATTAAGAGGACCAGAAGAAGAACCATTAGTATTAAATCCATATGCTGGTGCAGTTAGAAGTACAATGGCTAGACGTAGAATGAATATTGAACCTGCAAGATTAGCTAACAGTAGATCAAGGGCCATTTCAAATTATAACTTAGCAAATATTAATGCTAATACTGGTGCTAATTTAGCAGCAAGAACTCAAGCTGCTGTTGATGAGTATGCTTCTAATGCAAACATGTACGCCACTAAACAAAATGCTGACAATGCTTACTTAGGAGAATACGCAAATACTCTTAATAATTTAGGACAACAATTTGTACAAAGTGAAAATATGTACAACGATCTTAATGCTAGAAACAGAGCTGCTGCTAGAAACTTTGGAGCAACTGCAACTAGTCAACTTGGTAAATGGTCTCAAGTAAATAGACAAATGCAAAATCAATACAATAGGGATCAAATGACACTACCATTCTTAGCTGATTTCTTAAGTCAAGGATTTACTAAAGAACAAGTGGATAATTTATTAACAAGAACTAGAAATAGAGTTTAATATGGTAAATAGATATGATAATCCTGCACAAGCAGAGTTCATAAATACATACGTTCCAATTCCATTTGAACAATTGTATACACTTGGGAAGCAGGCAAAAGAAAACGTAGATCAAGCATTAAAAGATTATTCAACAGCTTTGGACAAATGGGCTGAATTTCAATCTCCATCCGCTGCTGACACAAAAGCATACTATGATGAAACTTATGGTAGAGCTTTGCCTGTGGCTGAAGAATTGTCTAAAAACTTAGACATGATAAAAACTGCAGAAGGTAGATCTAAGATATATTCAGCAATAAACAATGTAGACAGAGCTAAATTAAGTATGCTTCGTCAAAGTGCTGAAGGTTTAAGAGAGAGACAAAAAGTAAATCAACGTCTAATGCTAGAAGGTAAATATAATCCCTTGTGGCACGATGTTGATTTTACTGGTTATAACACACTTACTTCAGGTATTTATAATGATGTATCTCCACTAGGTTATCAATCAATAAAAGATCTTACAGATAAATATGTAAATAATCTTAAAGATAGCTATTTGGGTAGATCCAATGGTTTTATTCATACTGGTGTAACTGGGGATCAAATTAAAAAAATATTGGATGAAAATAAAAGTGGTATACTATCTACTCCTGAGGCTCAAATGCATATGCAAGTGTACTTAAAACAGAACCCTGGAGCAACCGCTGAAGATGCTGCAAATGCTTTTATGGAAAGAGCATATATAGATAATCAAGAATACATTAGAAATAATATTACAGTAGACCCATATGCAATGCAAGCTTTGAAAGAACAACAAGCTTTAAGAGTTGCAGCTACACGAAAAGGAAAAAATGGTGAACAACCAACTGATTATCCAGATGCTTATACTAAATTGTATAATGACGCAGTAGTTCAAGAAAAGCGTCAAATGCAAAATAATCCAAATCTAACTAGAACAAGATCATTTATAGAAGGTCAGGCATCTATGATACAGACTTTGACAGACGCTGCTAATGCTCTAGAATTAGGTGCTATTACTCCAGAAGAATACAACACTATGTATAAGGCATACCAAGAATCTGCATCAAAGAACTACAGTAATGAAGCTATGGCAAATGCTTATGCAGAGGATGTTAGGGATATGTTTGCTAAACAATCTGATATATTCCCAGCTGTTGGAGTAAAACAAGAAAAGTTACCACTGTACTATGATACTGCGTCCAGGGTGTTGAACGAACTTACTTATCCTACTTCAGGATTAGTTATGAACCGTTACAATAAAATAAAATCTTCTAAAGAAGTAGAAATTAACAGTAATGATGCTATAACTAATGGATTTACTATTCCAGATACTAATGGGTTAATATTGTCCACAGACTTTGTAAACAAAGTAATGAAGGTTCCTTCTATGAAATACACGGTTCAGGACAATTCAAGACTTAATAGAAACTTTGCAGAAGACCTAAAATCTGGAGTATTCCAAGATGTTATAAAGGTGCCTAGAAACAAAATAATGGTAGGTGAATCCAATGGCCAACCACAATTATTTCAAAGGGTTAGTGTTAAGATACCTATTCAGTCTATAAGAAATGCTAACTATGATGTTGACAGTTTTAAAGAAATGGTTAATAAAACTATGGGTTTAACATCTGAAGTTGGTTTAAGTGTTAAGCCAATAAAAGGTGAAAGTGTGGAAGATGCGTGGGGTCACTCTGATACCAGAGGTGGTGCAGCTCTTACTGGAGAATACTTTACATTTGATGCAATGGAACCAATTGATCCACATGGTATGACAAGAATGACTTTTGATCAAGAAGTCAATAAAGAACATGGTGGGTCTAAACTACAAAATGATTTATATGATAGTTCATATAACGAATCATATTCTTCTGATATCGAACTTTATCAAACTATGCTTAATCTGTTACAATAATATATGGAAACATCTATATTAGACAAATACAATGCTGGTTTAATTCCTTCTAAAACCAATGCCACTACTGCCGCTATACGGCAAGTAAATGCACAGCATTCCCCTTTAACAAAAATTAAAACAGGGTACGATCGTGAATTGGAACAAACTCCAATTGATGATTATGAAGAAATGTATCTATTGGACAAAGAAAATCCAGAGGAAACTCTTAAAGATAAGAGCTACTTAAAAGATGCATGGACCACTTTTATGAATAGTAGAGATCAAATCAATCTAATGTCTGAAAGAGCTAAATTAGCTAAGGATATAAATCCCGTATTAGATGATATTGATTATGAATTGAATTTTCTTAGTGATAAGCAAAAGCTTAAAAATCTTGAAAATACTATTCCTACTTTGGATGAGAATTCTGAAGAATACAAAAATGCAATATCTGAATATTTTCAACTTCAAAGAACATTAGCAGATAGACAAGAGCAATACGATAGCATCTTGTCTAAATATGGTGAAAAAGAGGGTGATAACATTGATGCGAGAATTGAATATCTAAGTAATTCTAGAAAATCGTGGGAAGAAGAAAGATCTAAAGTAAATGAAGAAATAAATAATATATATTCTAACTTACGAGATAGATCTGAAAATTATACACCGTCTTCTGAATTTAGAATAAAGGAACAAAGAGCTCAAGATAAACCTTGGTATTCCCCAGATTATTTCTTATACGCTGGTCCAGGTTTGACTGGTTCTTCTATGGCAACTGTTGATGGTTATATTGCAGATGCTTTAGCTACCGGAGCTTTGTGGTTAGGTAGACACTATGCTACTACTGGAGCATTGAACGCTGTCCCTGGAATTGGTGCTGCATCTAACTTAATTGGATGGGGTGGTGCAATTGCAGCTACAGCAATTAGTATAGCTGGAAATATCTATAGTAGACACAGAGAGTCTTTGGCTCAAGTATATGGTGCGTATAGATCTAGAATTGAAGATAGTTTAAAGGAACAAGGTATTGATATTAAGCAATATGCTGAAATTGGTAGAAACCAGTTAAAACAACAAAATCCTAATGTAGATGTTTCTAAGATATCTGATGATGAAATAATAGATAGAGTTATATCTGGAGAAATTAATATTAATGATAAGGCATTAGCAAATGCTAAAAGATCATTAAAAGATGGACTTGAAAGGGTTTATGATAATAACATGGCATTATCTGCTATGGATGTTGCTCAATCTGCTTTAGTATTTGCACCTCTTGGCAAAGCTATGGGTAAAATAATAACAGCTCCAATTAAAACTGCTTTAAATCCATTATTAAAAACAGGTACAAAATTAACTGAAGCTGCAGCAAGCAAATACAATAAGCTTGTAGATGCTTATACTGGGTTTAATGCCAGACTTGCATATAACTCTCCAGTAAAAAATGCTAGTTTACAAGCTGCTAAAGCACTTGGTAGATTAGGTTTCTCTGCTACTGGAGAAGCATTTGAAGAAGCTAACCAAGACATATTTGATTATGATTATATTTCTGGTAAGTATGATAAAAAGTCTAGCAGTGTCTTTCAATCCTTAATGGGGTTAGCTGATGCCAACTATCGTACTGCAAAGATATTATCTGGGATAGATACTGAATCAGAATTAGCAAATGATCCTCAATTTTGGAATGATGTAAAAGGTGGTTTTGCATTAGGTTTATACATGGGTGGACCTACAATTGCTTATCATTCTGGGTTAAAGACTTACAAAGACATGACTGCCAACTCTTTTGTAAGAGACGTAGTTGCAGATCACATTGGTAAAAAAGATGCAATGATCAAAGCTATGTCCTACTCTGAGATGGCAAACAAAAAATTAAACTATCAACAAAATGTACTTGATGTACTTGAAAACTACAAGTACAATCTACCAGAAGGTATCACTGAACAAGATTTAAATGATGAGATAGCTACTGCAAATAATATCTTTAGTTTATCTAAATCTAAAGTAAATCAGAACATTGGTAAAACTATTGGATATAATCCTGGAACTACTGAATATAATACTTTAATTGGGTTGCAACACTTGGCAACAATAGATGCACAAGAAGCACTTGACAATGCCAATCAAGCACAAGAAGCAGATAATAATTTCTATACTACTCTGGAAAATGATCAAATGTTAAACCATTATTCTCCAGAAGAAAAGCTTACTGCTGTAGCATTAACTAAATTAAATATTCAAAAGCAAGCGTTAGAACAATTAAAAACAGCACTTGAATCTAAACCAGAAGAAAATCAACAAAAATTTGGTATAACAAATGAATCAAATGCTGTTGGTAGATCTATATCAAAAGAGATACCTAAGATATTAAAAGATATAGATGTTAAATTAAATCAGTTGGCAGAAGGTACTAAATTTAGCCCAAACTTTGTAGCAACTCCTAATTTAGTTGGCAAAGGTGTTGATAGCTATGTTAACACAATGATTGCAAACCACGATCTTCTAATAGCAGAACACAAGATGAATGAAATCTTTGGTAATACTTTGGAAGATGGCAAACTCATAAATTTCAACAATGCTTCTGATGAATCAAAAAAACAAATAGGCAAAAAAATAAAAGAAAGAATTGATAAGTATATAAACAATTCAGATGAGTCATCAAAGATAGTAGAAGAAAATGCAAAAGATGTTGTTGAAACAGAAGCTGCAAAAGAAATGTCTAGAGAAGCAGTTAATCAAAGTGATAATCAACAACCTATTACTAACAACGAAACTCAAGTAGATAATCAAGTAGCTTCTAAAGTAGAACAAGAAAAGGTTGAATCTCCAAAGACTCCTATAATGGATGATAGGGCTACTCCTGACATTGATACTAAGATACCAGTAGCAGAGGTAGAGATAAAGAAAGATGAGGAGTTTCCCAATAAAGGTTTGGAAGAGTTAAGCAAAGAATTTGAAGAAACTTTAGCCAAAGTAAGAGAAAAAAAAGAACCGGAAACAGAAGATACTGAAAGCAAACCTAAATCTAAACCTCAACCAGTTGTTGAAACTCAAGAAGATGAAGAAGATGAAATAGAATTTGAACGAGCTGATGAAAAAGCTTTAATAGATTTTGCAAACTCTGAAGCTGTTTCTGATGAGGAAGATAAGAAAGTATCTGAAACATATAACAATTCTAATCCTGAAGTAACTGAAGAATCTCAAGTAAAATGGGCCCGTAAGAAGATTGCTACAGAATCCACAATGAATAGGAGAACAGATATGGACTCTGAGACTAGAGATTTGGATGAATCTTTAGAAATGGAAGAATTAGTACAAGATAAGGTATCTCATACACTGTTCTTTAATCCTGATGCTACAACGCCTATTTATCCTGGTACCAAGCCAGGCAAGGAATTAGCAGAGAGAATAAAAGATCCAAACTTTTTTAATGATAGTTTCTGTGAGTTTGTTATAAATAAAGATTATACAGAAAAGGGGCATAAACCATATAAAGAAAATGATCCTAGTACATATGATTCTGCATCTATAATAATGTTAATTCATCATGGCACTGGCGATTATGCAATGGCTTTGAAAACTCCTTCTGGAGCTAGAACTTTCTTAGCAGCAAAATTATCTAGCATACCTAAAGAAAGGCTTACAGAAGAGGATATTAATCTTATTAATAATGCTAATGATTTATCTATAGCAGATTTACGTAGATTTAGAAATGCAGTAATTTCTACAATAGAGTCTGCAACAAATGATGAAGCTGTAGTACCTAGCACAATAGTTAGAACTAAAGGAATACCTAATGTTGTTAGAAAAGATGGTAGAGCTGTATTCAGACCAATACACGAAGTAAAAGGCTTACAGATACCAACAGAAATTACTGAGATTACTCCAGAAAATGTAACATTTGGTATAAGTGATGGTATTGTAAAAGATTCTGATATAATAGGAGCTAATGGTGAAATGTTGCCAGGTAAAGGTGGTAGTGGACAATTGTTTATTTACCCACCAAAATCCAATACTTTATCAAATCAAATGCTACCGTTACAATTAACTCTTCAAAGATTTGATAGAAAACAAGCTGAATTCTTAGCCAATTTGTTAATTAATTATGGTGCTAATCCTAATTCTGAATATGGAGATACAGGAATCATTGCTGGAGAATTAATTGATTTCATGGTTAGATTTGGAGATGCTACTAAAGTAACTACTGCAGATAAAACATTTGATTGGTTAAAAGAAAAGCAGTTATATATTGATGATAAAAGTAATTTGGTAATTGGTGAAAAAACATTCAATATTGGTAACTTATCTACTCAGGATAAAAAAGACATAGCTGAAGCATTAATGGGATTCCATTGGCGTGTAGCTAGAAAAAATTTCTTTAGACCAGTAAAAGAGGCATTACCTTCAATATATGATTATTTTAATCATAATTCTATTGACTCACTTGATATTATTCCAGGCGTATCCTTTACTAAGGATGACTTCATTTCTTCTACTCCAGTTTATACTATGGGAGTATTAGAAAAAGCTGGTATAATAAGAAGTGACTTAGATGATCAACTATTTAAAGATTCTTTCGCATATGCTGAAGATGTTCAAAAGATACCAAGAAAGATCAATAATCCTGAAGTAAAAGAAGCTGTTGAAAATAAAATCACAAATTTAAATTATTCTGGGTATATTCCGGTAACTGAGCTTTTTGATCAAGGTGATGATTATTATTTAACTCAAGCACAGAGAAGTGAAATTTATGAATTATCTACTAGAACCTTCAAAAATTTTCCTAATGTTGTAAAACAAGTAATCTTTGGAGCAGATGATATTGCTCCTAGAATAGTATTTGAATTAAATGGAAATGAAGGTATACTCGAATACGATGGAAAACGTTGGAATGCTTCTTCTTGGAATGAAGAACATCAAGCATTTTATGATGTACCTTTAAATCCTGATCAAAGAAAGCGAATAGTTAATGAAATAGTACCCAAAAAACTACAAGAATATCTGGTCTCTGAAAAATTCAAAAAAGATAAAGTAAAAGATATTACAGATCGAAATTCTAGAGAAGTAGCAAAATGGTATCTTGAGAATTTCAATGTATCGGATATAAATGAATATTGGATAAATGAAGAAAAAACACATAGTTCCTTTGTAGAATTTTTGCTAAATCATCCAGACATAAAATTAAGTAATTCTACAAATACGGAACCATCTTCGAAAGAAGAATCATATGTAAAGAAAATAATCAATGATGGAGAAATAGATCCTTTGAGCTTAGGTATTGATGAAGACTTTGATATACCTACTCGTAAAGTTGCAGGAAATATATCAGAAGTAGTAACTCCAGAAGAAATTCAATGGTTTAGAAATAAATTAGGATTACCAGAAGACTCTTTGCATATTGTTGAAGATGCTATTGCACTTGGTGGTAATGAATATGCTATGGGTCTTGTTAGAAAAGATTCTACCATACTGTGGAAAGGTGCAGAACGTGGTACATTGTATCATGAAGCATTCCATAGAGTATCGTTATTAACTATTTCTCCAAAGGAAAGAAAGAAAATTTATGAATTCTATAGAAATAGAACTGGTTTTGTTGGAAGTGACAAACAAGTAGAGGAAGCTTTAGCAGAAGACTTTAGGCAGTATATGCTGAATAAAGTAGATCCTGAATTAAATCTTCTTAAAAGAGCTTGGAAAGCTATTAAGAATTTCATAAGTAAATGGGTTTGGAGAACTGATACCAGCATTGATAATATTTTTAATAGAATCGCTTCTGGTTATTATAATAGATCTAAACAAAATTCAGCTGCTGTAAATGAATTTCTTGCTGCATATAAAGGTGCAGGTGCCCCATTTAAGGTAAGAGGTCATAAATTTAAAAACATTAATAACACACAATTTAAAGAAACTGTAAATTCACTTGTAGGTGCTTTATTTACATTAAATAATGTAAGATTGCGTGATGATTTACAGAATCTTAATTACGGAGTGTTGAAAGCTGCATTAAAACCAGAAATAACAGCAAAGTTAGTTGAAAAAGAAACTATTACTAAGGAGCAAGGGGAAGTTAGAAATGAAATATACAATACATTTGATACTGTATTTAAACCAGAAATTATAAATAAATTAAATGAGTATCAAATAAGAGCAGTGGATAAGCAGGAAAATATTGATGCAGAGATTGATGAGAAAGCAGTTGGTAATGATGTAGGTGATCAGATGGCTAACTGCATTCAAGAACAATTAGCTGCTTCAGTTAAAGATAATGCTCTTGCATCTATAAAGATTTTCATTGCAACAATGCCTAGAACAGAATTTGTCATGAAACAAAAAACAAATCCTGATGGCACTGTGACTAAAGTACAAGGTGTTGCTGCAATAAAGAGTCCTGTTACAGGCTTACCTCTAATGGTCGACTTTGATAAATCTTGGAATACCATTATTAATGAAATTCACTCTGAAAACACATTCAAAGGAATGATGGACAAGAGTGCAAAACTTGCTAAAGTAATACCATTATTTAAAACTTTGTATAATGAATTATACAAGATTACGAATGAATATGTACAAAAGAAAGGTATTCAAGAAGACGAAGTTCAAAAAATAGCAAGAGAGAATTTACAAACTCAGTTTAGAAATACATTCCGTAAAGCTAGACACAAGTTAGTTGGTATTTTATCAGAAAAAGTTGAAGATGAAAACGGTAATGAACAAACTAACTTGTATGTTAAAGATGAAAATGCAAATAAAGTATCTAAAAATATATTAGAGAGTTGGAATTACAATTTAATAACAAACAGTGGTGTATTAGATACTTCTGATAACTTATTTAAAGCAAAGGTTAGTGAGTCTGAAGAATTCGTAGCTAGAGAAATCAACAATGAATTCAATAAAATAATAAAGATTGTAGAAAAATACAAAACTACACCTAACAAGAAACTAGTAAATGGTCAAACTTATAAAGAGTATGTACCAGAGAAGTTAATTACTATTAAGAATAAGATAGTTGATTTACTTAATAAAGTTGGAGTAGAAATTGATTTAGAATCATTAAACTCCTTCCTTACTAAGGAATATTATAATTCAAATTCTACTGAGTCATTAGTTTCAATGTTATCAGATAGATCCAATAAAGGTATATATTTCTTCTTTAATTCTAAAGTAAAGGACTTAGCAAAGATTCAAGAAAGTGGCGTAGTTCCTGGTCAATACAATAGAAGTATTACAAAGTATTATGCTGATTCTAAATTCTTAGGAAGACTTGCTGAGACATATGCAATGTTGCATCCTTCTTCTGATGAATTATCAGTATTAGCTACTGATGGTAAATTGTTATATCCTATATCAGAACACAATTATTTGTCTGATATGGTTCAAAGATTGGATAATGATCCAGTAACGGTAGAAGCACTTACCAAAGTGTTATACAATACTGGTAATAATGACAATCCTAATTATTTCAAGGGTTCTGTATTGTTAACAAATTTGTATAATAATGCGGATACTAAAGGTAAAATAGGGTTTGAAACACTTGTATACTTTAAGGAACAAGGTAGTGCAGATAAAGGACGTAAGTATACAGAAATATCCCCTCTTGAAGACTATATTGCTAAAATGACATTTACCAGAGCAGGTAGAATCATCTTACCTACTATGGGTGATTCTCAAACATATAATACGTTGTATGGTACTGCAATAAATAACTTCAAAAATCCATTTGATGTAAGCAATGGTGAAATAAAGTTCGATGCTCAAATTCTTAAAAGATTTATCAATTACTTTGAAACTGAATTAGATACCATTGAATTTAATTACAAGAATGAGAAGAATTTGACTGAAGAACAAAAAATAAAGAACTATGACACTGGAAACAGAAACGGTTATAGATTCAGATATTTCAACGGATTCTTTAAATTGAAAGAAAGACCTACATTAAATGGTATTGAATTTGAAAAAGATTTTTCAAACTTTAACGAAGCATTAGACCTAGCAGAAGATCTTGGTGGTAATGAATATGGAACTTCTATTATTTCTCAAATAAGAAATAATTGGAATAAGTTCAGTAATGCTGAGAAAGCAAATCTGATGAATAACTATCTATGGGATGCATTTAAAGATGAGTTAAATTATGCACAAGAATTAGGTATAATTAAATGGGATGGTAATAAAATAGCTAGTGTAACGAGTTTAGCATTACCACAGAAGGCATTAGAAGAAGCATCATCACATTATAAAAAATCTGCAACAGTTTCTAATTATAGCGAAAATCTTGGTGCTGCTGAAATGATTGGTAATTATTTTGCTAATACCATTTCTTCAGTAATTGAATTTGAGAAACTTTTTATAAAAGATCCAGCCTACTACAAAAATCCTGTAGATAAAATTAAACGTTTACGTGAGGTATTATCCACTGGTGTTACTCCAAGAATAGACTACGAAGAAGGAAATACAATGGCAGATCTCACTGAAGTGAACGTAGGTACACTATCAGATAATGTTATCGTAAGTAGACAAGCTGATCAAATTGCAGAGTATGCTAAAAGATCTGCGGCTATACGCTTGCTTCAGGAAATGCACAATATGACATTAGATGAGGCAATTAGAACTTACGATAGTTCTGAAGCTTTACCTCAGGATGTAGAAGATGCAGCTAATCTTATAGTAAGAGATAAATTTGATGGTTATCTTAATCCAAAAGGTAAAGTAAACCAAACTGATGCCACGGTACTAATATCTCCAGAGTTTTATAAAGAACTAGTACGTAGAGTAGATGGATGGACACCACAAGTAGCAAAAGCATTTGATTTACTTAATAATCCAAATGCAGATCTTGAAGCAGATATGGATACGTATGCAGAAGCATTGGCGGTTACATTGAAACCTTTGAAATTCATGTATTTTGGTGATCATTACGATGTAGGTGCTAAAAGGGATATACCAATATTTGATAAGATGGCTATGTTCCCTGTGCATCGTATTTTCTCTACTGGGGATATGGGTAAAGTATTGGAAGTTATGCAATCACGTAATATCCATATGCTTGCTTTTGATTCCGCAGTAAAAGTAGGACAAAGGGCTAAAGAGGTTAAATCAAGAATTTATAAAGATAAGACTAATAAAGAAATAGACATGGACAGTTTAATGTCAATGCCTACTCATAAACAGTCTTTAACTAACTTTAGACGTCAGTTAATTACTGATCCTCATCATGCAGAAAGACAGATGTTTGTATCTCAAGCACAAAAAGCTGCTATGGGTAATATCAGAAGTGCATGGAAATATACCACACCAGATGGTAAAGTGTACAGTGGTGATGAATTAATTAACAATTTTAATGGTGCTCATAATGCGATTACTGAGGCTGGTAGAAAAGAGATAGAAAGAGATTTTGGTATTACTCCAGATAAACCCCAAGTAAGTGTACAAAGGTTTGCTGAAATTATGCAACGCAAAGCTCTAAGTTCAAACATGAATGACAATGTTATTAATGGTTTGGATGTCGAAAATGGTGAAACTGTTGCACCAATTTCTGGTTTATCTGATAACTCTTGGATAGAAAGCGGTCTTATATCAATGTTGAATAAATCAATTGTTGATACCAACTTACCTGGTGGTATGTTTATTCAAATGTCTTCGATATTGTACAATAGAATTGCTGTAACTTCAGATGTACAAAATGAAAGAAAGTTAAGATTCGCAAATACCGATGGTACTATGGATTGTGTTATTTCAATCAACTTATTGAAACACATAATTCCAGATTATGACAAAAAGACTTTTAGTGAAGCTAAGAAGTGGTTAATAGATCATGGTATAGTTGGTCCAAATTCTAAGGCTATTGCAATGGGTTATCGTATTCCTGCTCAAGGCCAAGCGTCAACTGCAGCTCTTAAAGTAGTAGATTTGTATCCTGAGCAAATTGGTGATACTATCACATTACCTGATGAATTTACATCTCTTACTGGTTCTGACTTCGATATTGATAAATTGTTCGTTGCTAGATATAACTATGATAAAAACGGTAATAGAATCAAATTTGAGACTAAAGAAGATTACACTAACAGACTCAGAGAAGCTGGCTTAGATGATGAAACCATAGTTCGTAAAGTCTACGAAAGATATAATGGTAAAACTGATTTTGAAGCTAATTCAAAGGAAGCAAATGAAAATATGCTTCTTGATATATATATATCAGTTATTTCTAACCCACTGAACTTTGCAGAAGCTAGACAACCACTAGATACAGTAACCGATTACTTAAAAGATACTATTCTTAAAGAAGTAGATACAATAACTGGTCAAGGTAAACGTACAAGCAAATCCCAACTGTATTATGCCACTCCAGCATTCCAGAGTAGAACTAAGGCAGAGTTGAATGGTGGTAAATTTGGTATTGGTCCATTTGCATTAGCAAATGCTCATCAAGTTCTTACTCAATTGGTCAAATTAAGATTTAAACCAAATAAAATTTTAAGAGACTATGGTATAAGTAATTTGTATGGTATCCAGAGTAATGATAGAAATAAGATCAATATCCTTGACTGGTTATCAGCATTAATCAATGCTCATGTGGACGTTGCAAAAGATCCATACATCATTCGATTGAATGTAAGGAAGTTAACATTTAATATGACTAACTTCTTGATTAGATCTGGTAAAGGCGAAAGTACATTTTATTTCTTGCCTCAACAGATATTAAAAGACTTTGCAATAGAATATGACAAATACTCTGGCTTTTATAATGTAGATACACAAAACAAAAATCCTGAAAGTCTAGCATATAGAACTATTTGGAATACATATTTTGAGAAAGCAAAATCTTTATCTAAAGGTAAATATGATCAGCTTTTAGACTTTTTGAATGATAAAGGTGTAGGTGTTAAACAAAGAGAAAAGATGTTCGATGTCAATTACTTAAAGAAGCAATTGAAAAAAGAAGAAACATTTGATTGGTACTACAATCAGTTGCTTATTATGAAGACTTATCAAGAACTTAATCCGTTCTCAAGATCTTTGTCTGAATTAACTACATTATCTCAAATTGATACTAAGCGCTTTGGTAATAATTTTGGTTTACAAAGTGCATTCTTGGATAAATGGAAACAATTCATGGTAGAGCAACAAGTATTTGAAGATCCTATAAAGGTATTCTCAAATACATTCTTAGGTAAGAAAATGCAAGATGCATTAATATTCCCTAGAATTGCCTTCCAAAACACAATGATTAGACTTACTCCAGAATTTGAAAACTTAAGAACATTAATAGAATTCTATACTAAGGGTTATGCAATTAGTGATGATACGTACATTAATAATATTACCAGAAGTATGGAAGCTACGTATAAAGCTGGTTTCTTTAATAAGTATTTAGCTGAAAATGGAATAAAGCTCAGTAGTTTGTTAGGTGGTCCAAATAGTATCTCTAAGAGATTGGATAGAATTAAATCTGATGTAAGAAGTGGCAAATATCCAGATTTATTAAGTAGTGATGGTTCATTTGAAAATGTACTTATTAATAACATCTTTAGTAGACCAAAGGAAGATACAACTGAATTAAATGGTCCTGATTTTATTGCTTACAAACCAAACAAGAGTGGTGATAATAACTTGGAAAATGAGATCATTAGAGCTTGGGAGGAATTGTGGGATAGTGATTATCAGGAAATAAGAGATTTTGCAAAAGATCTTGCATTGTATGCTTTCTATACTTCTGGTGATGCATTTGGTAAGAATAATATCTTTAGATATGTACCTAATTCAATCAGAGAGGAAATAGGTTATTTTGATTACATTAGAGATTTAGAACGAAATCCTGATGATGCGGTTAAAGATATTAAAGTATTCCAAGTAATAAAAGACTTGTGGTGGAACGACCACGTAGTTCCTACTATTGATTATTACGTATTAGATTCTAGTAGAGAAACTATTGAAGAAGAAGGTAGACCTGTATACAGGGCGTTACCTCACGAAGATAGTGGTTTTACTGTAGTAAATAAGAAAGGAGTAGAAGTACAAATTCCTGGCATTATATATGATAAAAAGTCTCAATCTATAATTTCATTCAATCAAAATGGTCAACCTATATATCCACCATTTAAAAAAGTAAAATTAGATAGAAACAATGATCCTAGAACAACATTCTTATATGAATATATAGGTATTAATGAAGATGAAGCTCCAGTATATCGATTAATTAATAAAAAGGGAATTGCATATAGAGGCAATGTATTAATAGAAAATGGTCGTAGTAAATCAGTTTTAAAGTACAATAATGTTGTACCAAAGGGTTATGAAATTATGCCAGAAGAACCAATAACTTGGGTTACTGATCTTACTCCGGTAAAAGCTAGTTTACAAGCAAAGGCATTTAATCAAGCTGGTGAATTTAACACAGACATGTTTGCTAATATACAGCAAACGGTTAAAACTCAACAAGCAACTGAACCATCTCAAAAAGGTGAAGCTGATGCAGAAGCGGCATATCAACAATATCTGGATAACTTTGAGTATAATAAACCACAAATTGATGAACAGTCTCCAGTACAACCGAATGCATCTACAAACCTTGCAGAAGCATGGTCTCAAAAAGAAGGTTGGTCTACAGAATATTTTAATTCCAAAGTATTACCAAAAATAAATGAAGCATGGCAAATTGAATATGAGTTGGCTCCTGATCAATCGGTTCCAGCTAAATTCAAAGGTAATATGACATTCGATTATGGAGAACATGGCAGACCAGGATTAAAATCTAAATCAACTATAGAAGCAGTTAGAAATGGAGAAAGAACAGCAACTACAAGATATGAATCACAAGGACACCTAGATTATTGGAAACAAGCTCAAGTAGGTGATGTTATTGAATGGAAACGTGGAAATGAATCTGTAAAAGTTTTAGTTACAAAACCTTTGACTAAATTAAGAACTTCTGATGCTACTCAACAAGATTTATTTGCATCTGAACAACCTTCAGAAACAATTAATATATATGCTGGTACTGGTGAAAATGCAGACTTAAGTAATTTCGCAATTAGACCTTTTACTATATCTGGTGATAAACCAGAATCTTCTATACGCATTGGTGGTAATTTTCAAACAGTAGAAGGAGCATTTCAAGCTCAAAAATTAGTATTTTCTTCTATGTCAGATGACGAAAAAGAAGCAGTTAAGAAACGACTAGAAACTGCTTCAGGTAGTCAAGCAAAATCTATTGGTAGAAAAATTAAAGATTTAAATACAGTTTCTTGGGATAAAGCATCCAGTGATATTATGAGAGATTTATTGTTAGAATCTTTCAGTCAAAATCCAGAAGCTTTAAATAGATTATTATCCACAGGTGATGCAACTCTTACTCATACTCAAGATAAAGGTAAATGGGGTACAGAATTCCCAAAAATTTTGATGGAAGTAAGAGAGTTATTAAGGAATAAATCAAACATCAAACAACCAGCAATTGCTGATACTACTAAGAAATTTTCTCTAGAACCTTTTATAAATAAAATATTTCCGGATTGGAAATCAAAAATTCCAAATTTACCAGAGGAATTAGCTGCTGAATTCATGTCATGGAGTATTGTACCTGGGATAGATGCGTGGTCAATAAAAGATAGAATTGAGAAATATAAAGATTTTGAAATCGAAGAAGAAACACGGGAAGCAATAAAACGTGGGGATAAAGAAGGAATTGTTCAAGGTATTGCAAACACAATTTCTTATGAATTGGCTAAGGATGGAATCACAGAAAGAGATCTATTTATAAATTTATTTGGTCAAAGTTATGTAGATAAGGTAGACAGATATGTTGCTGAAATCAAAGCCGAAGTTCAGAAAGAAAAAGATACTACTAAGGAATTCTTAGATTATGCTAATCAATTTGGTTTTACTGATGAAGCTGCTTTACTTGCAAAAGATTTACCAAAAGCAGTTGAAGAAGCTAAGAAAGTAGAAGAAGAGTATGTATTTACGTTTAATGATGGGTTTAAAATCAATTTACCATTCTCATTAAATGATCAACAGAAATCAGCTTTATATGAACTAGAGAAGTTCATTGAAGACTATGGAACTGAAATTACTTTATCTGGTTATGCTGGTACAGGTAAATCCACTATCATTGGTATATTTAGTAAGTGGTTAGATCACAGAATTGGTAGAGGCAACATTGTATATACTGCTCCTACTCATAGAGCAAATGTTATAACTAAACAAAACAATCCTAATGCTAATGTGTATACGCTTTCTGCTCTATTTGGATTTACTCCGGATACAGATATAGCAATGGAGCAAGGTTCATTGGATTTAAGAGAACTAGAGTTTAGATCTAAGAATCAAGTGAAATATGAACCAGGTCAATTAATTATTATTGATGAAGCTTCAATGGTGCAAGACGGTTTGTATGAATACATTCAGAAAATCGTAGCTAAAGATGGTGTTAGTGTGATATATGTTGGGGATTCTGCACAATTAAGACCTGTAAAATCAGATCATATTTCTAAAGTATTTACATCTGATGGAGTACCTCAAATAACTTTAACCAAAGTAGAAAGAACGGGTGATAATCCTATTTTAAAAGAAGCTACCAGACTTAGACGAGGTGAAGGATTGAGTTACCAAACTGATATAAATGATAAAGGTCAAGGAGTATTGTACACTTCGGATGATGCAATTATAGATAAAAACCTGAAACAGATTGTTACTTCTGAAGAGTTCAATGCTGATCCTTTACATTTTAGAGTTTTAACTGCTACAAATGCTGCAGTATCTGCGTATAATTCAAAGATTAGATCTTTAAGATACGGAAAATTTGCTAAACCCTTTGTAAAAGGTGATATTATAATGGGTTATTCTAACAAACTTAGAAAGCCTGATGGATCTTATAAATTAGTAAACTCTGGGGATTATGTAATTCAAAATATAACAGACACTACTGTCAAGTTTAAAACTGATAAAGGTGATATAGAATTTAAAGCATTCAAATTATCAATCAGACCTACTGGCAGTACTATTATGGATGACTTCCAGATTACTGTAATTGATAAAAATGAACCAGATTCTAAGCTATTTGAAATAGTAGAATATAAAGACAGATTGTGGAGAATGGCTAAAGAAGCTAAACAGAATAAGCAAATATCTAAATATAGAGATTTGGTTCAAATGGCGTTTAACATTGATAATGAATTAAACATTACCAAGAATTTAGAAGACAATCAAGGCAGGTTAAAAATTAGAAAAGCAATTGATTATGGATATGCACAAACTGTTTGGAAATCACAAGGTAGTACGTACAGTAAAGTTTTAATACTCTCCAATGAAATTGATACGTTTGGTTATGGTAAAGATGTAATGCAATTAAGAAACGAGTTGAGATATGTAGCTGTGTCACGTGCTAAAAACTTTGTTATAATAAATTCAGAAGCAGAGAATAAGAAGAAAGTTTCTATGCGAAATGAAATAGCCGAAGAAGATTTATTAGACGATATAGAATTTGAACCAGCTACAGAAGAACAAGCAATAAATGCATCTTTGCAGGATTCAATTGATGAGTTAACAGCAAATGGTAAACAACGTAGAAAAGAATGTGAATAATTATGCAGTGTTTAAATGTTAAAAATAAAGAGGTTGCAGCTTTACTAAAGCAATATACAAAGATATTGGGTAATGAAAATGCTGCATATTATGTGTTATCAGAAAACAATGGTTATGGTTTAGATAAGGCTCCCAATGGGGAGCCATCTAAGCTATTTTCAGATTTAGTTAATCATTTTAATGGTAATAAGAAAGAAGCTATACGAACAAAGTCATTAATATATTCTGCACAATTTAGACAGATAAGAAACATTGTATTAAATAATGATGGAGAAGTATCTATAGATGTATTATTAAATAATTCAGATAAAATAAATAACCCATCATACGTTCCAAAAAAAATACATGAAACGTATAATAAACTTATTCAAGCCTTGACAAGGCGAATAAAAGACATTCAATATGCGAAATATAGTGACAGTAAGAAAGTAGATGAATTAAGAGCGTTGGAATTTAAATTAAACCAATTGGAAAACGATCAAGCTACTTTTGAATTTGTAGATTATATGGCAAGTGATGTAATATCTGCATTAAATGAAGTAAAGGCTTTACAAACCAAAGTAAATGAAAACCAAAAGTACAATAACCCGCTAGATATAACTTCTGCAGAATTAGATATGATAAAGAAAGGTTATATTGGTTTTTATGGCAACATTGCTACTAATATCCAGAACATGTTGGATGATGAATCTACGTTTGACTATTTAAATGATCCTCAATTAGTTGAGGATACAAAACAAAACTTAAAAAGGACTGTAGGTGACTACTATGAATTAGTAAGAAACTATAACAATTTAGCAGACATTGTTGCTAAAGATAATTTTATTAGAGAAGCAACTAAAGCTGGTTCATTTACTATAGATCATCTTAAAAAAATATTAGATGAAGGTGATGTGGATATAAATCTATGGGATCAGTGGGCAGGTAGTACACAATATTCTAATAGTGAGTTAGTACGTATAATTCTTAACAAGATAGTTAATACTAAAAATAATGTTGCTGAAAAAGAACTAGAAGTAGGTAAAGAGCTTGTAGAAATACTATCACATGTAAATAAATCTAAGTTAACTTATATGCATGAAAAAAATAAAGATGGTCATAAAACAGGCTTTATAACAAGAGATTTAAATTACGGTCAACACTATCAAGATTACTTGGAACATCAAAAAAAGTTAGCCGAAAAGTTAGGATTTGGAGATAAAGATATTGCTGAAGTGCCTGGTTTATTGAATCCAGAGCAACTAAAGAAATGGAATAAAGCAAATAATGATTGGGAAGCTAAGCATACAATTCGTAAGTTTACTCCAGAGTATTACGAGTTAACTAACAGTCTTAGTGAAGAAGCAAGATCTCGTAGAGATTCCATAAATATGGAAATAAATCTATTGTTAAGTACCACCGTTGATAAGAACGGAGATTACCACAGAGAAGATTTATCCGATGAAGATTATCTAAAATTACAAGAGTTAGAAACTAGACGTAGAAATTTAGCTAATCCATATTATCCAGATGGTTCAGTAAAAGTTGGATTAGATAAAGAAATAGCAATAGAAATGAGAGAGTATAATGAAAAATTAAGAGAGAAATTACATTATACTCCAAATATGGAAAAGTTTAATAAAGCTCTACAAAAGGCAAAGAAGAATTTAAGTCCAGAGAAATTTGCTAAGTGGGAACAACGCAATACAGTTGATCAAATAATTGAAGAATTCTGGGACGATATTAAAACTCTTTCATCAAACACAAATAAATCTGATGATCAAATACTATATGAAACGGCTAGAAAGAACATGTTAAGACTTTACACCAGAGAAGATGGTAAAGTAGATGTTGATAGCATGCCTGACCAAGTAAAGTCGTGGATTAATACTTATGATGAATTGATTTCTGAGGAAAGTTTGAAAACTCGTGATAAATCAAAGAAATCCAAAGTAATGGACATAGCTGAATGGGAAGTAAACCCTAGATTCTATGAAGAATTAGAAAGAGTTGAAAAATTAGGTCAAGCTGAATATAATGCATGGGTTTCTATAAATGCTAGATATGACTATGAAGGAAATCTTGTACCAGCTTCTTTTTGGAAGAAATTAGTTCCGAAGAAAGAGTTAAGAGCCAAATACATGCGCAAAGTACCTAACAGATCCTGGTCTGAAATCGATAAAGAATCACCTTTCTACGATAAAAGATTTACTAAATATGCAGATCGTGGAGAAACAAGAATTCCAAATCCTGAATTGTATGACAACAGTGCAAATTATCGTAAAATAACTTCTGATTCAAACTTAAAAAAGCTTTACGATAAACTTGTTGATGTAATGGAATTATCAAATTCTAAGATTCAATTCTTAAAGTATGAAAATAAATATAGACTCCCACAAATAGAAGGTGGGGCATGGACACAAATCCGAAGTAAGGACAATATTTTAAAGGGGTTAGCATATGCAATAGAAGATACTTACACTGTAAAGGATGATGACACTGCATATATGTTGGAAAATGCTAAACGATCAGATGGGTCACTTGTTAAACTTATACCTACTAGGTATATTAAGATGTTATCAAATCCAGACGCTTTAACAAACGATATAGTAGGATCTGTCATTGCTTATTACAAAATGGCAGAAAATTATGAACAAATGAGTGAAATTGCCCCAGAATTAGAAGTAGCTCTTGATTTTGTTAGTCGTACAGATTTTACCGATAAGAAGGGTGGTAGAATACAAGGTTTGGAAAGTAAGACATATGATAAATTAAAATCTGTACTAGATCAATTGGTATATGGTATGGAAAAGAATGCATTAGAATTAGATGTTCCTTTACCAAAAGGCAAACATGTGACAGTAAGTGTTGGTAAGTTAGCTGCTAATTTAGCTGCATACACTAGAATACAAGGCATAGCTCAAAATATGAATGTGATTCTTACTGGTCTTATTACAAACAAAATACAAAATAGACTCGAAGCAATTTCTGGTATATACTTTGGAAATAAGGAACTTGCACAAGCAACAAAATTAATCATACCGTCATATGCGAATGCAATAAAGAACATAGGTCATTCAAACAACAAAGACAAGGTTCTATGTTATATGGAGTATTTAGGTGTAGTAAGAGAAAATGCTCAAACCTTTAGTAAACTTAATCAATCTAGATTTTTAAGAGCATTAAATCAACACTTTTGGTATTTTGGACATGAAATGTCGGATTATGTAACAAAAGGTAAAATGGCATTGGCAATTGGTCTATACTATAAATATGATCCTGAATCTGGTAAATTCTTAAATAAAAACGAATTCCTAAGAAGATTTAAGAGTAAAAAGGAAGGCAATGCCAAATGGAATACTCTAAGTGTAACTTTTTATGATGCATTTGAAGTTAAAAACAACAAACTAGTAATAAAACCAGAGTACGCTAAATCTCTCGATGAAGCTACTATAAACAAAGTTAGAAATACGGCAAAACAAGTAGGAACCAGAATTGACACGCAATTAACAGATTTGGATAGAAGTAAATTACATGCAACTGTGATTGGACAATTGTTACTTATTTTCCGTAACTTTATTTTAGTTAACTTACAAACTAAGTTCTTAACTAAACGTCAATTTAACTATTCTACAGGCATGTGGAGCGAAGCTCAAGTACCAGCTGCAGTTAAATATGTATATAGACATTACTTTAATCAGAACAAAATAGATCAATTAAAGGAACTATATCAAAATCATTATGATGAATTGGACGATTTCGAAAAAGGATGTCTTAAAAGAGTTACTTATGAAGTTTTATTTTCCACAGTAGGTTTTATGATCATTTCTTCTTTAGTAAGAGCGATGGCAGATGATGACAAACGTAATTGGTGGAAACAAGAAGCAGCGTATCTTACTCTAAGAGCTTCATTAGAGACACGTGGTAACATATTACCTATTGAAGTAATTAACTTACTTAATACTCCTACTGCTGCATGGTCTACTTTACAATATTGGGGTGACTTAACTACAATGATGTTGAATGATCCTACACAGGAGATAAAAAAAGGTCCATACAAGGGTATGAACCGATTCCAACGATCCTTAATTAAGGCCACTCCTTTAAGAAGTATATGGGAAGCACAAGATCCAAGATCAAAAATGGAGTATTACGATAATATGATTTCAATATTTAACTTTTAAAGCCACAAAAATTTTAACGGCCATTACAATAAAGCCCCTTCAGTTTTTGCTGTTGGGGCTTTTCTATATTTTAAATCTTGTAGTGATATACTTTCACCTACCGGTTTTGTTACTTTTGCAAGAGGATTAAATAGGTATTCATGAACTTTACTATCAACACTAATATTCCAAAAATTTAATATTTGTAATTTAGCTTGATATCCTAAGCGTTCATATAAACCAAGATCTATCTTGTTTACTATGGAATGAATTGAATAAGCCTTATTAAAGGCAAATACTCTATAATTAATTCTATCTATTGTTAAAGTATAATCACAATAATATAGCTGTC